>JGI24707J26582_10001117_pt1 | contig 21332 bp, 20 predicted proteins | sample BioPla1DNA1_FD_26582 | JGI IMG/M metagenome (IMG submission 26582)
TATTAATAGACAAGGATAAGAACAAAGAAGCATAATGCCTTCCATATTCACTGTCCTTTAATCTTACAGTTATTTTGTCTTCGATATCATAAACAGCAATATCAGAAACAGGAATTTGCTTTTTAGAACCGTCTGGTGATTCTAGTTCTAAGTCTATAATAGAAGCTACTCTATTAACAAGATTATTGGTTTTATTTGCAGTGGGCACAATTGCAAAAATAATTATCGCTGATAGTACGACATTTATTATAGATAGAGCCAAAATAAAAATCGTTAAAATATTCTTTCTCATTTATATAATCCCTCTCATTTCCCGCTTAATTCATTATATATCTTTATCTCTATTCTTCTGTTTTTCGCCTTACCATCTTGTGTGTCATTACTTGCCACAGGATCATATTCTCCTCTTCCAGAATACTTTAACCTAGAAGGATCCATACCTTTGTTATTAATAAGATACTCAGCTGCATTTAACGCCCTTGCTGATGATAGCCATAAATTGTTTTTATATCTACCGCTGGTCATAGGTACATTATCAGTATGCCCTTCTATCTCTATGGTGTAATCCTTAAACTTACTAAGTACATCTCCTACTTTTGAGAGAATTGGTATGGCTTCCTCTTTTATATCTGCTTTACCAGAATCAAATAGTACTGATCCCCTAAGGGATAGTTGCACAAAACGATAATCCGGGTCAATACTTAGTTCAATCAAATCGGCTATTTCGTATTGGTCTGCTAAATCAGACAGATTATCATACATCCCTGCAGAAACATTGGCCATCTCTTCTTTAATCTGATCCATAGCTTCCTGAACATTTCCCTTATTTCCAGAAGAGCTTCCTGTATCATTATCTTTACCACTGTCTTGACCTACATTATTGTAAAATTCACCTAGATCATTTAGCTGATACATTCCTGAGGAGATTAATTCTCCTTCCAGTATGGAATGCCCTCCTCCATCAAATATGCCAAAGGAGCTGGATAAAGATAAAGAAAGCTGTTCAAACTTTTCTGCATCTACTTCAGACATGGCAAAGAGCATAACGAAAAAACAAAGTAATAGGTTCATTAGGTCAGCAAAGGTAGCTAGCCAAGGAGAACTGCCACCGGATGGCTCTTCCACCTTCCTTTTTCTAGCCAATCTCCTCACCGCCTTCTTGCATTGCATATCTTTGAGCAGGAGATAAGAACGATTTCAGCTTCTCTTCAATAACTCTAGGGTTTTCACCTGCCTGTATAGATAATAGTCCTTCCACCATTACCTCTTTAACTCGCATTTCTTGGCCACTGTTGGCTTTTAATTTAGTCGATACAGGTATACATATCCAGTTAGCTAGAATAGAACCGTAAAAAGTTGTAATTAATGCTACTGCCATGGCAGGTCCTATTGCCTTAGGATCTTCCATCACCTGAAGCATATTAATCAGTCCTATTAAGGTACCAATCATACCCCAGGCAGGTCCCATAGCAGCTAGAGAATCCCAAAAACCAGTAACTTGAGTATGTCTTTCTTCAATGGCATTTAATTCTGTCTCCATTATATTTCTAACTAATTCAGGATCTGTTCCGTCTACAATCAACAGTACACCTTTTTTTAGGAATTCATCATCTACATTATTGGCAGTCTCCTCAAGTGCCAATAACCCTTCCTTCCTAGCAATATTTGATAACTCAATTATTGTTCGAATAGTGTTCTCTTCATCAGATGGTATTTTTTTAAAAATCAAGGTAAAGCTTTTTAGATAGCCTAAGTAGGCTTTCATATCTGGTGCCATCACCATAACACTACATAAGGCCCCACCAAAGGTTATAAATACTGATGGTACATCACCGAAATTTGAAAGTACCGTAAAGCTATCTTGACCAGATAAAATACCGTAAATAACAACAATTAGACATAATACCAATCCGAATATGGACGCTATATCCACAGTAGTCACCTTCCATCCTTGCAAATTTGTATGCGATTGTTTCGCACCTTCTCATTTATGTAGATGAAGTATACTAATAGTAAGTAATACTTCTTAAATAATTTCAATTTATCAATTTCAAACTATTATTTCAAAAAACATAAGTAAGAATATTACAAATCTCTATTATAAATTTCTTTTTTATATGCTATAATTCTATTTTTTATTTCCTGTCTACTTTCTTTGACTATTATTTTCTTTCCGGATGTAAGGGTGATTACAGTATCCGGCAATTCTTCTATACGTTCAATTAATTCAGCATTAATTGTATAGTTAACATCATTCAACCCTGTGACATCTATCATTTCTACCTCCACTGCCCTATAGTAACAATATGAATACCTATTTTAGCTCACATACTTTTATACTGTTATACTTTTTATTTACTTTGGCTAAATGCTCTTCTCATATCAGTGATGCATCTAGCCAAAGTAAGTTAACTAATATTATCTCTTCAGATTAATCAGTTCATCAAGCATCGTATCTGATGTAGTTATAATTCTTGAATTTGCTTGAAAACCTCTTTGAGTAGTTATCATCTCAGTAAACTGTGCAGCTAGGTCAACGTTAGACATCTCCAGAACACCTGTGGTTAGCCCACCACCACCTAATGTGGGATCTTCTCCTATTCCATTGAAGTCACCAGAGTTTTGAGTTGCAGCATACATATTATTACCTACAGCCTCAAGACCAGTGGGATTAGCAAAGCTAGCAACTGCTATCTGTCCCAGTAATCTACGATCACCATTGTCATAGCTTCCGTAGATTTTACCTGCTAAATCAATACTAATTCCTGATAAATGACCAGCTCTTTTTCCAGCATTATTATTATTTAAGTCTCCCTTGTAGGCTTCCAGATGGGATGAACCACCTGACGAGAACATGGTAATGGTTGAAAAGTCTATCTCTAAATCTCTAAAAGCACTTGGTTCAGGCCCATTAACCTTAAAGGATATTGTTTTCTGGTCAGTGGTTGAAGTANCAGCACCTATACTTTTAAAAGTTCCTTCTCCAGCATCGAAGGTTAATTTTATATTTTGACCAGTAATATCACCTGAATCTGCATCGACAGATGCTAAACTAGTACCATCAATACTAACGCTCATACCTGTTTTTATACCATATTTTACAGAACCATCAGCCTCGACTGTTTCATCAATTAATATTGACTTCCCGTCCTCACCTTTTACATCCCTTAATACAACTGAATATTCATTGCTATTGGTTTCATCTTGTATAATCTTAAAGTCAGCAGTATAGCTGTGTCCTAAAGCATCATAGAACTCAATATTTATTATTCTTCCTTCTGTCAATTGAAGGTCCTTACTGTCAAGGTTACCAGTTACATAAGCAGCCCTTGTTGCCTCAGGAGGGGTCATCATGTTTTCAGCTGACATTATCCTAAGGGGTTTGACAGCATCTACCACTATTTCTTCTGTAGCTCTATCCACATGCCATCCCATTACCAGAGCCCCAGATGGAGTACATAGATTACCACCGCCATCAACATCAAAAGAACCTGCTTTGGTAAAATAATTGGTTCCACCACTGTTAACGATAAAGAAGCCATCTCCTTCAATCATTAGATCAAATGGATTATCAGTTCTTTGAGAAGCTCCAGTTTGATTCATAGCAGCCTTAATTGATGCCACATTGGCACCTAGACCAATTTGCATTGCATTTCGACCGGCAGACCCTGTTAAAGCGTTAGGACCAGTGGCACTTTGTGTGGTTTGATAAAGTATATCTGAAAATGTTACTGAACTTGCTTTAAAACCTACTGTGTTTACGTTGGCTATATTGTTACCTATAACATCCATTTTTGTCTGGTGTACTTTTAAACCTGAAACCCCAGACCATAATGATCTCATCATAATTAAACACCATGCCTTTCTTTACAACCTGTCATTTATCCCTTGGCTAAGCCACTAGGACATTCTATTTTCTATATCTTTATTCTTATATAATCACAAATTATAATCATAGATGTATCCAATCTGTCAGTCATGGATACCAAGCCTCCCTAAGGTCCGGCTTACATGATTACAGCACCATCAATATTAGTAAAAATCTTATCATCTCCGTCATTTACCGCAGTAATAACTGTTCTGTTTTTTATATTGACGATAAAGGCAAGATTATCTACCATTACCAATGACTCTTGTATTCCTTTCTCATTGGCCATTTTTGCCCCGTTTTCCAGTTTTTCTAATTGCTCTTTTGAAAGAGTAATTTGCCTACTGGCTAATCGTTCGTTGGCATGTCTGGAAAACTTAAGCTGACTACCCTCTTGTACAGCTTGTGTCTCTTTTAAAATCTCTTCAAAAGGGGTATTATTCAGTATCTTTTTATCAGCTACTTTGATTCTACTAGTATTTAGCTGATTTGCCATCTGCTCAATGGAATGGAATTGTTTAACTGATATACCCATATTATCATCTCCTATTCCTATCTACACGGTCAACGGCTCACTTGCTTTTACCTTAAGGGTTATTTTATCACCAATAATAGTCTTATATGGATCGTTGAATGCTATAATTATTGGGTAGTCTCCTTCTTCAAAATCAGCAAATGCTTCCTTACTTATGGTCAACTTGCCGTCTTTTATATTAACGAACTTAGAATCAATTATGGCTTCATCTAGTATAATAGCAACTGCGCTAGCGGCAAATTCACCTTCACCCATGAATATTTCAAAACTTAAATCCTGTGGTTTAGCAGGATCATATGTCAACTCTACATCCTTCTCAATCCTTGGTAATCCCTTCTCTATTATGTAGATTTCGTCAATCACGCTATCTAGTTGATCAACATTGTATAATTTACCGTTAATTGATAAGTTGGTTTTTCCACCTTGTAAGGTTACGTAGTCAACCTTACCACTGACATAATCAATTTCCCCATTCTTGCCCTCTGTTCTTACAATTACATTTTTACCAACCAAGTTAAGGGCTTGGGATTTTGAGGTTAGTTCACCAATATTCTGTAATTGCTCCAGTTGTGAGAATGTGGCCAACTGTGCTATATACTCTGTGTCTGTATTAGGATTTAGTGGATCCTGATACTTCATCTGAGTAACAAGCAGTTGTAAAAATGCATCCTTACCTAAGGAGCCTCCAACCGGTGTTTCTTGCTTAACACTCTTTCTTTGCTCTAATATACCATCTGTAACTGCTCGTATTAAATCACTCACTTGAATCCTCCTTTCATTAAGATCTCCCCTACCTGTCCAAGCTTTAATCAAGCCTACCTATTAGGGAGCCCAACACCTTATGCTATATAATCCACTTGATTGCCGCGAAGTTCGGCCATTTGATCCACAGAATCTACATTATCATCATCTGCATCATCCATGGCAATAGCTTCTTCTAATGTTATCTTGTTTCTAATAGATATATTGTTTCTATTGCCACTACTTTGCTCCTGCATATGTCCTTCTGAATTGGCTTGATTATTCTGGGTAAAAGAGAATTCTGAAACTGTAACCTCTATTACTTCTACCTTAATTCCCTGTTGATCAAGAGCATCCCGTAAAATAGTCAGATGACTTTCGATAGCTTCCTTAGTCAAGTGATTTTCTACTATAAATTGAGCAGACATAACCCCATTTTTAGCTTGTACGGAGAAGTTTACTTTCCCCAAACTCTCAGGATTTAATTGCATCTCCATAGAGGTCTGCCCAGGTTTTACAGTAAACTTTATACTCTCTATGATCTGATTGGCAATATCTCTTATTTCACTAGTTTGAACCAATGAACCATCAAAGTCCACAGAATATCTCTCCACTGTATTCACCAATTGATCAGTAAAAGCCTGAAATCCTTGGGATAAGTCCATATCAGTAGTTTCCTTCTTATCATTAGAATTTCCATCTAGTAAATCACTATTTGCAGTAGCAAGATTGGAGTAATTACTTTCAGATAAGTTCTCATCAACATAGGATGACTTTTCATTGATTACTATGATTTCCTTGTTAGCATCACTACTTCCTGTTGCCAAATCATCCTTCTTATCATTTTGAACATCATCTTTCTGCAGATTCAAGGCTTTATTAATCAATTCAGTAAGTTTTTGAGCAAACTCCTGATCCTCTTCTGCTGATAACTTAAGTCTATCAATGGGAAGTTCACTGCTTTCCTTCATCTGCTGAACACTTTGCAGTAGATCCTCCATCTGCTTTGCCAAATTTTCATTAGTCAATACAGAAGCTATATCACTTTCCTGATTAATAGATAAAACCATTTCCTTTAATGTCTCTGTATCCAATAGATCAAATATAGTTTTACCTTGGGCCTCTAGGATACCTTCCAACTCTTCCGGGGATAAGCCTAGACTCTCTGCTACAACCATTTGAACTTGTTGTAACCAGGGAAGGATTTCGGCTATAATTGATGACATTTCCTCTTCATCTATGCCCTTATCCATGGTTTTCATCTTAACCTTGCTCTCTAATCTTCCATAATCCTCTTTATCCTTTACCCTANCAGTTTGGTTATTCATAGCTGGGGATTTTTTAATAGTTTCTGGCTTNTTGACAGATTTTACATCTGATTTGCCATTGGGTTGATTATTAGAGTTATCTTGAACATTTTTACTGGATAACTTGTCCCCTAAACTATCATTCATCATCAGTTCAAAAGTATCATCTTTTTTACTAGTAACACTGGAGTTGACTATTCCATTGCTAGGGGTAAATAGACTTTGCGCCATTATGTTTTGAGCTTTCATTCCCTTTCCCTCCTTTCCTTAAATTTTGTCTAACTATCTATTACAACAAGAACTCCAAATATATTTAGCTAATATCTTTGAATGTATCTTGATTGTAATCACCTATTAACTACCTAATCTTTCTTCATCCATATCTAACATCTTTTTGGTAATCTTGGCGGCAACTACATTGTTCATCTCAGCCAATATCTTAGCACTCTCCTTAGGTTTCATACTAAGTAGTATCTGAGCAACTGCTTCTATATCCGCAGTCATGGTCTCTAATATCTTGGCTGCCTCATCAGGTTTCATATTTTTATAGATGTTGGCATACTCTGTTATAGCATTGGAAAACTTCAATTGTTCAGTAACCTGACGATAAATTGCCTCTGCATTGGCAGGATTAATTTGTTCGTAAAACTTTCTATATTCATCAATATCAGGAGCTTTATCTGCAAATACCACTTTTTCATCAAACTCTTTTTGTCTTTTTTCAAACTCTTCTTGTCTTTCCTCAAAAACTTTTAAACGGCTGTTCTCTTGCTGTAATTCAGCTATCAGCTCCTTGTTTTCTTCATTTTCTTGAAGAAGTTTTGCGTTATTTGCTTCTAACTCCTTAATCATAGCAATTGCTTCCGGTAACGTCGAATAACCATATTCATTATCACCTACAATCTGATCATCCATTATATTTGGTAAAATCATATTAATAATGGGTACATCTTTTAAAATCGGTCTTAATACCCCAGAGCCAAAGCCTCCAATATCTAATTTAACAAAGATACCAAAGATAGCTAGCCAGATAATAACAATTACAAGTGCTATCAATATAGTAAGAAAATTGTTATTCTTTGTTTCTGTTTGGACAGATTCCTTCTTTTTAGCCATTATCCGTTCTCCTCATCGATCGCAGGTTTACCATAGCGAAAACTTATTAATTCATCTACTTCTTTTCTTTCTTCTAAATCTAATTCGATTAAATATTCTTGAAATGCTTTCTCTTTAAGATTTTCTTGGGTTTTACGCTCCACCATGGCATCATTTAATTTTACTCTGGCAGCTTCAACCCTCGCTTCTGCATTCTTAACTACAATTCTTTGTTGCCTTATCTTGCTCTCCATCACTTCTATGGCTTCTCGGCAAAGTTTTATCTTTTTGATATCTAATTTAGAATTGGTTAAGTTACGCAATTCACTTTCATATTTCATTTTTCTTTTTATATATTCTTCAAGTTTTTCCTCTTCCCTGTTTAAGATCATTCTTGCATTGCTATAGGCAATTTTAGCCTGATCTTCCAGTTTGATATTAACTTGTAGTATATTCTCCATGGAATACTTGAATTTTTTCATAGGCTAAAGATCCCCTTTATTTGCTACAATCCAATTATTCCTCAAACATTCCCATTAACATTGAGATTTCATCATTAAATTCAAACTTATCATTTACATCCTGTCTAAGGAATTGATTTACTTGTTTGATTTTTGATATGGCATAATCAATATCTTCATTGGAGCCTTTCTTATAAGCACCAATATTAATTAAATCTTCAGCCTCTTGGTATGTAGCCAGTACATTTTTTAATTTACCTGCAGCTATTTTGTGTTCCTTACTTACTATGGAACTCATACAACGGGATATACTCTGCAAGACATCAATGGCGGGATAATGATTTTTATGCCCTAACTTACGGGAAAGCATAATATGACCATCTAAAATACTTCTGGCTGTATCTGTAATCGGTTCATTAAAGTCATCACCATCCACCAGGACAGTATATAGACCAGTGATGGAACCTTTATCAGAATTACCTGCCCTCTCCAGTAATTTAGGCATCTCAGCATAAACGCTGGGAGGATATCCTCTGGATACAGGCGGTTCACCAGATGCCAGCCCAATCTCCCTTTGAGCCATAGAGAAACGGGTAAGGGAGTCCATCATTAATAAAACATCCTTTCCCTGGTCCCTAAAGTACTCTGCAATAGCTGTAGCTGTATTGGCCGCTTTTTTTCTTATTAACGCAGGTTTGTCCGAAGTTGCAACTACTACTACTGAACGCTTTAGTCCTTCTTCTCCCAAGTCCCGTTCAATAAATTCTCTAACCTCTCTCCCACGCTCACCAATTAAAGCAATTACATTAACGTCTGCCTTAGTATTACGGGCAAACATACCTAAAAGTGTACTTTTTCCAACACCACTACCTGCAAATATTCCAATTCTTTGACCTTTACCCACCGTAAGCATGGAATCCACCGCTTTTACCCCCAGAGGTAAGACAGTGTCTATAATTTTACGTTGCATTGGATCTGGTGGTTCTGTTTCTGCAGGATAATACCCATCACACTGTAGGGAAGAACCATCAAGAGGATTCCCCATTCCATCTAAGGTTTTTCCTAATAAGCCATATCCCACAGGAACTTTAAAAGAAGTACCACTGTTCTCCACTAAACTTCCAATACCTACTCCAGTCATATCATCATAGGGCATCAATAGTATTCGATTTTCTTTAAATCCTACTACTTCAGCCACTTTCTTTTCCTGCTGACCATCTACGGTAATATAACAAACATCATTCAAGTTAGCCTTGGGACCAGATGCTTCAATGGTAAGACCTACCATTTTGACTACCCGCCCATATAGATTCTCGTAGGATTTATCTGCAAGTTCTTTATATTTACTAAAATCAATTGAAACCATTAACATCCAGCCTTTCCTAAAGTCCTCTACTAATTAGATAACAATTTAATATCAGTTATAAGATTATTAAGCTGTGTATCCAGGCTACAATCAATCACCTGGTTTTCAGTTTCAATTAGGCATTGATTTTTAGTAAGTTTGGAATCCTCTTCAATCTCAAGGTTAACATCCTTCTTCAAATCCCTTATAAGATCGTCTTTTCTAGATTCCATATATTCAAAATCTTCTTTTGATACCTTGATTTTATATTCTGTGGATAAATCCATACGCTTCATAGCCTTATCTACCAGATAGAAAATTATATCTTTTTTATTTTCTATCATTATACCAGTTATCTTCTGGATTAAGGTAGTAATAACTTCTACCATAAATGGTTCTAAATTCTTAACCATGCTTTCATATTCTTGATGAAGCTTTTTCTTCTCTTCCTCATATTGAGCTATCTGATTGGAAAGTTCTATCTTTCCTTGTTCCAAGCCTTCTTCATAACCTAATTTCTTTGCTTCCTCAATCGTTTCTATTTTAAGTCTTTCAGCTTCCTTCTTAGCCTCATCTATAATAACTTGGGCTTCTTGTTTAGCTTGGGCAATTTTCATCTCAGCTATTTTCTTAAATTCCCCTTCCCCATCGGTTTTTTCTGGGGAAGTTTTGGAATTCTCAATAACTTTTAGATTGTTTCGCAATTTTATAACTTCATTACGACTATTAGCATCTATAGTGTGTATACCGTCATTCTCATATCTAATGGAGTATGCTTTTATTATATTAGACAACGATCTCGTCACCTCCACCCCTAGATATAATAATCTCGGCTGAATCCTCTAGTTTTCTAATAATATTAACAATCTTCTGTTGCGCTTCTTCAACATCCTTAAGCCGAACAGGACCCATATAATCCATATCCTCTTGGATCATAGCAGCAAGACGTTTGGATAGGTTGTTAAAGATAACAGTTTGAACATCTTCACTGGTACCCTTAAGGGCAACAGCCAATTCGTTATTATCCACTTCACGCAGCACTCTTTGAATAGACTTATCATCAAGATTGATAATATCCTCGAATACAAACATTTTTCTACGGATTTCATCTGCCAATTCAGGATTTTCAATTTCAAGAGTTTCCATAATATGTTTCTCTGTACCACGATCTACTGTATTTAAGATTTCTACAATAGAATCCACACCACCAACAATGGTGTAATCCTGATTTACTAGAGACGCTAATTTTCTTTCTAACACTTTCTCCACTTCCTTTATCACATCAGGGGATGTTCTATCCATCTGTGCAATACGTTTCGCCACATCAGCCTGCTTATCTGGAGCCAGTGACGATATAATCGTTGATGACTGGCCGGAAGAAAGATAAGACAGTATTAGGGCTATAGTTTGAGGATGCTCATCCTGAATAAAGTTTAGCAATTGTGAAGCATCGGTTTTTCTTAAGAATTCAAAAGGTCGTACTTGTAAGGATGCAGTTAACTTGCCAATTATATCCTTAGCCTTATCTGCTCCTAAAGCCTTCTCCAATAGCTCCTTAGCATACTCAATACCACCTTCAGCAATATATTGCTGAGCCAGACAAACCTCATAGAATTCATCAAGAACCTGATCCTTCAAAGCTGGAGATACACTACGGGTATTAGCAATTTCTAAAGTTAATTGTTCTATTTCATCTTCCTTTAAATGCTTAAATATTGAAGCAGAACGTTCAGGACCAAGTGTAATTAATAATATTGAAGCTTTCTGTACACCGGTTAAATCATTTATGTTAACAGTCTTTGACATAGGTACCTCCTAATTCCAATCTTCTTTGAGCCAATTCCGCAATAACAGAGCTACCGCTTCTGGTTTTTCATCTACAAACTTCTCAATCATCCTGCGTACTTCTGAGCCTTCACTATACTCAATATCTTCTACGGCTTGATTTTCTTTAGTTGTAGCTAAAAGCTGTTCTACGGATAATTCCGGCTCTAGTTCAGTAACCTCAACCGGTCTTAAACTCATAAATACTACAAAGGCTAGAAGCGCTATAATCAATATCGCTAATATAACCTGTATATAATCTGTCCAACTCTTAACCTCTTGTATCTTAGGTATAAAATTAGGCTGTATATATGCCATTATTTGAATATTATCTTCATTAATACCTGTAGCCTTGGAAACCATTGTAACAATTTCCTCATCTACCTCTGTTTTTCTACTATCTCTATTTTGATAGACATACTCCTCAAATGTCATATCCTCTAATAAACCTAGTCTCTCCAAATCGTCCTCTTTGATTGTTTCAATCTTGCGAAGTACGATACTAATAGATGAAGCCTCTGGTATAATTGCACCAACTTCAAATTCTGTATTAGTCACTCTTTCGCTAGGTAAATAATCTATCTCTTCAATCTCTACAGACCCTGTAGTAGATGTTGTATCTTCAATCATGTATCCGGTTTCATCGTTAGAGGATGTTCCTGGAATACCTCCTGCGGTTGAACCCGCATTTTCAGAAGTATAAGTATAAGAGCGTCCATATACCCCCTGATCTTGACCCTCTGCAGGCAGATATTCAGTGTAAAGCTGGGTTACTTTATCCATATTAAAGACCAGATTAGGCATTATCTCTACATCGTCATAGCCGCTTTTAATAAGTCCCATGTAAAGATTATTAATAAAGGTATTACGAAGTCTCTCCTTATAATCCTCGTTGGAACTGGCACTGCCTGAATAAAGATCTTTTTGGGCCCCAAACAGTAGCCTACCATTTTGATCGGCCACCTTGATTTTATCAGTATTTTCATTTCCTATTACAGAAGCAACTACCTCAGCTATGGCCTCTGCTGTTTCCAATTTAAAATCCTCATCTACTGTAAGCAAAACACTGGCACTGGTTTCTGCTGCCGGCGCCAAAATAGTATTAGAACTCTCTACTGGTATATAATATACTTGTGCATCTATAACACCATGCATTGTTGTAATGTAATTACGAAGTTGATTTTGAATATATAAATTAAGCTTAAGATGTCTGTCTCCGTTGGTGGTACTTAAACTATTATTTAAAAGATTTTCTATAGTAAGTCCACTTGATGGAATATCATTACTCGCCAAAAGAAGCACTGCGTCAGAATACCTCTTTGCATCAACTGAGATAGTCAAATTATCCGAACCAAGCTTATACCCTATCCCTTCTGATTTAAGTAAAGTAACAATTTCACTGGTCTCTTTAGGTGTCTCGGAAACTCGCAGCTCTATATATTCAGTTCTTCCCATTAATATTACCAGTAAAACAAACGCTATAATAATCGTACTTACAACACTAATAATAATTGTTTTTTGCTTAGTTGAATACTTGTTCCATGTATTTAATAATTGTTTCGGTATTTCCTTTATTTTATCTGACATTACCCATTGCTCCTTAACCCCTTACTTTTTCTAAGTCCTCTCTAGAACTGTAGATTCATAATTTCTTTATACGCATCCAATACATGGTTACGAACCGCAATTGTNTATTGCAATGATAAATTGGCTTTCTGCTGGGCTATTTGCAAATCATGGGTATTATCTGTTATACCAAGGGCATAAGCCATCTCTGCTTCCTCAGCTTCATTCGTATAATAATTAGTTTCCTTTATCATGTTTTTAGCAGCTTCAAATAAGCTTTCAAATGTAGCATTTCTATTTTCTTTCGCTGTTGTAATTGAGTTTACTCCATATTTACTTAATTCTGAAAGATTACTGATACCTGTAATATCCATTGGTTACCTCCAAGTGTCATTTTCCAACTTCCAGGCCTTTTAAAGCCATGTTTTTACTCGCATTAAATGCTGTAATATTCGCCTCGTAGGAACGAGTAGCACTGATTAAATCCGTCATTTCTTGTACTATATTAACATTGGGATAGCTTACATACCCATCTTCATCAGCATCCGGATGAGATGGATCATATACTTTTCTTAGTTCCGTTGCATTATCTTCCCTAATTGATGTAACTTTAACGCCATTACCAGTTGTGCCAGCAACCTTCATAAGCACATCTCCAAAAGGAGTTACATTCTTTTCTGCAAAGGTTACCACCTTACGCCTATATGGGTTACCATTGGCATCCCTAGTGGTATTAACATTGGCAATGTTTTGGGATATTATATCCATTCGAAGTCTCTGAGCTGTCATACCACTGGCACTGACATTCATTCCATTCATAACCGACATATGTATTTCCTCCATAATAATTTCTGATTTTAATTAAAGCAAATTCCATAAGTTCTTAATTGCTAGCTACCAGTTGTTATCTGGATGATAAAACACTCTTTAATCTGTTAAATTCATGGGTTATAGAATCCAGTAACGCATAGTACTTAATCTGATTTTGCGCCAGATTAGCTGTTTCAGTGTCAATATCCACATTGTTACCATCCATACGATAACTTAAGTTGGCATAGTCTGTGTAAGTGGTTGCTTCCAACCTACGTAAATTGATATTGGCCACCCGCTTATCCAGAGAGTTGTCTCCAATAAGCTCCTTCATTAAATATGTTTCAAATTGAACGTCCTTACGCTTATATCTAGGCGTATCTACATTCGCTAAATTGTTAGACAAAACCTCATGTCTTGTCCAGCTGGCATCGGCAGCCTTTCCTAATACATTAATATAGTTAAATGCGTTAGAACTTATCATAATGCACATCCTTTCCATATATCATTTATTATAGCTAATTGAAAAAAAAAACACAAGATTTATTTGCGATTTTGGGAGAATAATACTACTTATTGTATTATTGTAATATAAAATGACGAAAAAAACACCTAATTCAATTAGTATGTTTGTGGTTTTTTTGAGAATTTAATTCATCAATGTAAAAAACAGGGGAATACAAAAAAACTTGGACTTTGAATGTCTATGAGCATTCAAAATCCAAGTTTGTCTTTTCAATAACAACTCAGTGATATATGCATCAATTATTCATATTTTTTAACTCATCAAATATTACATCATTTAATACCTTAATGTAGGTACCCTTCATTCCCGATGATCTAGATTCGATTATTCCTGCACTTTCAAATTTGCGTAGGGCGTTGACAATAACAGACCTGGTTATACCTACCCTATCAGCTATCTTACTGGCAACTAAGATCCCCTCTGTCCCTTTTAGCTCGTTAAAAATATGACTAATTGCTTCTAATTCAGAAAAGGACAATGTACTTATTGCAGATTTTACTATCTGTATTTTACGGGTTTCTTCTGCATTTTCTTCATTAACTGAGCGCATCATTTCAAGTCCTACTACTGTAGTACCATACTCACTGAGAATAATGTCATCTATAGTGTATGGTGATCCCTCTTTATATATAAATAACGTACCTAATCGCTCTCCTGCTATATCAATTGGGGTAATTATCGCCTGATAGTTATCAACATCTTCAAATTCAAAGCCAAGGGTTCGTAAATTAACATTCTCCTTAGTAGACAATATNTTTAACAATCTTTCATTTAAAAGACTGTCAATATGTCTTCCTACAGAATCCATTATCAGTTCCTTTATTTCAACAATATCAACTCGATTCTTTATCCCAAGAACTTTCCCTTTATGGCTAATTACCAATACATTGGACAATAAAATATCACTCAATACGATACAAATATCATTGAATACTACTTTATGGGAATTGGTATTATGCAATAAATTGTTTATCTTTCTTGTTTTGTCAAGTAATTGTACACTCATTAAAAGTTCCTCCCAGCTTTCCACCCTTAAATGAAAACCATCATAATATACTTAAATCCNGGCTTATAATAGCTAAATTACAAGCAACTATTGTATCATCTTTTTCATTCTAACATAAATATTTTCCAAAAACAATAATCAATTATTGATTTTGACACACATTTAATATTATTTGGCTGGTTTTTTAATATTTATCTAAAAATTAATATAATTAATCTACTAATCATTGGATTTGCTTACCACATATCCACATTTTTCATCATTACATACCAGTTTACTTCCCTTTTCTAACATAATTCCACCGCATTTTTCACACTTTTGGTTAGATGGTTTTTGCCATGTCATAAAGGAACAATCTGGATTATTAATACATCCAAAATATCTTCTTCCTTTTTTTGTTTTGCGAACAACTATATCGTTATTACACTCAGGACACATAACACCGATTTTTTCTAAATATGGTTTGGTGTTTCTACAATCCGGAAAACCAGGACAAGCAAGAAAACGTCCGTGGGGTCCATACTTTACCACCATATTTCTACCACATAATTCACAAACTTCATCGGTAACTTCATCCTCGATATGAATCTTATCTAATTCTTCTTGCGCCTTTTGAACCGCCTCTTCTAAATCGGGATAGAAATTACTAACTATAGTCTTCCATGCAACTGTACCATCTTCAACGCAATCCAATAAAGATTCCATATTGGCTGTAAAGTTAACATCTACAATACTGGGAAATGCAGTTTTCATTATTTTATTAACTGCCTCGCCTAATTCAGTAACATATATGTTTTTATTTTCTTTCAGTATATAGCGTCTAGCCAAAAGTGTGGATATAGTAGGAGCATAGGTACTGGGTCTACCTATTCCCAGTTCTTCTAAGGTTTTAACTAAAGAAGCCTCTGTAAAATGAGCAGGGGGCTGTGTAAAATGCTGATTGGGATTTAGTTTATCTAAGTCTAGAACATCTCCTTCATTGAAATTCTCTAAAGATATGCCATTTTCATCTTCCTCCGCCTCAACCTTATATACACTCATAAAACCATCAAAAATCAGATTGGAAGTAGATGTGGTAAATCTAAAACCATTAGCCTCAATTTTCATTGATATTGTCTCATATTTTGCAGGTTGCATCCTACTGGCTACAAATCTCTTCCATATTAATTGGTATAGACGAAATTGATCCCTACTGAGGGATTCTTTTATCTTATCTGGTTCTAATTCAATATAGGTAGGTCGTATTGCTTCATGGGCATCTTGAACTTTCTTACCGGTACGGGCCATATTTTGTTCTGAAGCCACATACTGTTCTCCAAAATTATCTTTAACAAATTGCTTTGCTGCTGCATCTGCTTCATCACTAATACGAACTGAATCGGTGCGAAGATAAGTAATTAAACCTATTGTTCCATGACCTTTAACATCTATACCCTCATATAACTGCTGGGCTAATTGCATAGTCTTTTTTGTAGAATAGTTTAAGGACTTTGATGCTTCCTGCTGAAGGGTACTGGTGGTAAAGGGTAGGGGCTGCTTGCGTACCCTTTCACTTCTTTTTACTTCGCTAATTGTAAACTTGGCATCTTGAAGCTTTTCAATAATTTCATTCATCTCAGCTTCAGAGCGTATTACATTTTTGGCACTTTTCCCACCTAGTTTAGCTACTAGTGGTTTTTTCTTGCCTTTTATCTTAAAGTGCGCCTCTAAACTCCAATATTCCTCAGGCACAAAAGCATTAATCTCGTCTTCTCTATCACAGATTATACGTAAAGCTACAGACTGAACTCTTCCGGCACTTAATCCTCTCTTTACCTTTTCCCACAAAAGAGGGCTAATCCTATAACCTACCATACGATCTAACATTCTTCTAGCTTGCTGAGCATTAACCAAATCCATATCAATCTCTCTAGCTTCTTTAATTGATGCTTTGACAGCATTCTTTGTTATCTCATTAAAAGTTATTCGGTTAGTATCCTTATCCTCTAGTTTTAAAGCCTTGGATAGGTGCCATGAAATAGCCTCACCTTCCCTGTCAGGGTCCGTTGCCAGGAAAACTTTATCTGACTTTTTAACTTCCTTACGAAGCTTAGCCAGCAACTCTCCTTTTCCCCTAATAGTGATGTATTTCGGCTCAAAATCATTTTCTATATCAAATCCTAATTGACTCTTTGGTAAATCTCTAACATGTCCGTTTGACGCAAGAACTTCATAATTTTTTCCTAAAAATTTCTTAATCGTTTTTGCCTTTGCCGGAGATTCCACAATAACAAGATATCTTGGCATATAGTGTTCCCCTCATTTCTATTATCTTAATTCACCTGACTACTAAAATTTAATTCTTATACTATTTAATGTTTAATTCAAATTATTTATTTTATTCTTACTTTTAATCAACTACATTATATATACTAGTAATTACTCTCTTTGCTACTGATATCCATTCAGCTTTCTATCATATAGTAATTTCTCATCGGTTGTTTTATCAGGCCCTGCAATTCCAATATCAATAACTGTTCCATTAAACAATCAAAAGGAAGCTTGGTCTCCAAGGCAATAATATCTATATGCTTTGGCTCCAAACTTAAATTAGCATACACTATTTTACCATTGGATTCAAGCAAATTATATTTATTTTTATTTTCCATTGTTTTATTTTGACATTTTTTCTTGAAATTCTTCTCATTACTTATATAATAGTCTTCTAAAATATCCATAGGAGATGTAACTAATTTTGCTCCCATCTTTATTAAATTATTACAGCCTTCACTTAATTTATCAGACACTCTTCCTGGAAGTGCATATATATTCTTACCGTGATCTAGCCCCATATCCACCGTAATAAGTGAGCCACTTTTCTTCTTGGCTTCAATAACTAAAATCCCGTCGCTAAGGCCACTTATTATGCGATTTCTCATAGGGAAATTACAGCTCAATGGCGGTGTTCCCGGGGCATATTCTGAAATTATACCACCTTGGCTTTGAATCTCCATATAGGTTTTGATATTCTCCCTTGGATAGCATATGTCTATTCCACAACCCAGAATTCCATAAGTAATAGCAGATACCTGTAATGCCCCCTGATGGGCCGCACAATCAATTCCTCTAGCCAATCCGCTTATTATTGATATTCCCTGGGAGGCTAATTCCCTGGCAAAGTATCTAGCCATTTCTCTACCATAGGCTGTGCATTCCCTGGCTCCAATAATGGCAATAGTCTTTTCATTGTCTTTAGGAAGCTTCCCTTTTATATATAAGGCAAATGGAGCCCCATATATATGTTTTAGTTTTTCCGGATAGTGTTTATCCTCCTTTGAAACAAAATATATGCCACTGGTTATTAATTTATCATATCCAGACTGTATTTTTTTAATATTTCTACTATTTATAATATTATTAATAAGGGCCTCATTTAAACCGGATTTTGCTTCCAGCTCCTGTCTACTTGCATTAAATAATTCCTTGGCATCACCAAAATTCTTCAATAGCTTCTCAATTGTTACCGCACCAAGATTCTTAATATTGCTTAACCAATAGTTATATTCTGCTCTTTCCATATATGACCACCCCTATTCACCCCAATATTTATTATCAAGGCTACGATAACAGATTGCCTCACTAAGATGTTTTACTTTTATCTTATCGCTTTGTTCAAGATCGGCTATGGTCCTAGCCACCTTTAAAATCCTGTGGTAGGCCCTGGCACTTAAATTCATTTTAATAAATGCCTGCTCCAATAGGGATTGCTCTTTACTACCTAATTGGCAATATTTTTTAATGGTGCTAGGGGTAAGTTCAGAATTAAAGAAGATATTATATCCCTTATATCTATCTAGCTGAATTTCCCTGGCCAGCCTAACTCTCTTTCTTATTTCTTCAGAAGACTCCTCCGTTGGCTGCTCACGAAGCTCCATATAATTCATCTGCAGGGCTTCCACACAGATATCAAACCTATCCAGCAAGGGTCTAGATATCTTCCCTAGATATCTTTTTACTTGATTTATAGAACAACCACATATATTTCTATCGGGAAAATACCCACACTGGCAGGGATTCATAGCCCCCACCACCATAAAGCCAGCAGGATATTGATAAGTTCCACTAAGTCTAGCAATTGTAACATAACGCTCTTCCATGGGTTGTCTTAATATTTCTATAGTATTCTTATCAAATTCAGGTAACTCATCTAAAAATAAGACACCCAAATGTGCCAGGCTTATTTCACCAGGTCTGGGTTTGCTACCACCGCCTGTTAAAGCAGTAGCTGTTATGGTATGATGGGGAGCCCGAAAAGGTCTTGAAAGGATTAAAGCTTGATTATCAAGAAGTCCTGCTATGCTATAGATTTTAGAAATCTCNACGCTTTCTTTAAAAGATAATTCAGGCATTATAGTTGGTATCCTCTTTGCTAGCATGGTTTTACCTGAACCTGGGGGACCTATCATTAGAATATTATGCATGCCTGAAACAGCAATCTCAATAGCCCGTTTTGCAACTTTCTGTCCTACCACTTCGGAAAAGTCTAATTTATCCTTGGAAGTATTACTTAGAAGCTTACTGGTATCAGATTTTACAGGTAGTACTGATTTGATTCCATTTAATATCTCTACAGTTTCACTTAGTGAACTTATACCATAGGTTTCAATTCCACTGACCACAGCCCCTTCATTGACGTTACCTACCGGAATAAGACACTTTTTAAACCCTTGCTCCATGGCGGATAGAACAATAGGCAAGACTCCATTGACACTATTGACAGTACCATTTAAACTGAGTTCTCCGATAATAAGAATATCCTTTAGTCTTTCTTGATCTATATAACCAAAGGCTGTTAGAATTGCAATAGCGACGGGCAGATCAAAGGCCGTACCTTCTTTTCTAATATCTGCCGGAGACAAATTTACAGTTATGCGTTTGGCCGGAAGCCTATATCCTGAGTTCTTAATAGCTATTTTTACTCTTTCTCTGGCTTCTTTAACTTCCGAACCTAACAAGCCTACCATATCAAAAACAGGAAGACCATCACTAACATCAGCTTCAACCGATACAATAAGTCCATCAATTCCATGAATTGCAGCACTATAGACTTTGCTAAACATAATAAAACTGCTCCTTCCATTGTCTCTCCCACAATGAAAGAATCATTTGCTTTTATTGCTAGTATAACAAAGGAGAGGGTTTCTGACAAGCTTTAATGCACGTAAAGAAAAGCTGCCGCACTATTAAGCGCGACAGCTTGACTTAAATTACTTATTTAAACTATCATAATACTCTGCTCTGCTATCTAGTATTAGTTGTAGACCCGCATTTACCAGCTCCTTGTATCCGTTTTCGTACACCTCTTCAAACTGACCAGCTGGTGCACATATTGAACGATATACAAATTCTATCATTCTTGATTTAATATCAGCACCATAAGTTTGCTCTGATTCTGATACATATGAGTAAACTGGATAACGATACTTACCAATCTCTCTCACTTTATAGAAATTTTGATACCATTCTAGACTTGCCCATGGGGTTGCTTGTGCTAAGTATTCAGTCTTAGCTAATACATCATAATCATTAGCCCATTTGAAATCATTATTAACAATACCAAGGTCATCACAAGTTCCTGGATATCCTTTTGCTTCTTTCTCTTCAGCACTTGGCTCCACAGCAACTCCAAGATCGTTTAAAACATAGTCTGGTGTATAACGGATTTTGGTTGCTATTTCAGGATCTGCCATCCAGTTCAGGTACTTCATACATGCTTCTACTACTTCTTCGCTAGCTGAAGCAGGAATCATAACATACATACCATGTCTTGGTTCAAATGGTGTACGATAAGAACCGTCTGGCAGATCAAAGGGTTGNACAGGTACAAAAGTTTCATAACCAAGGTTAGTATTAAGTACAGCAAAACTATCGAAAGGATGATAAACATCATCTAAAAGAAAGCCAACTTTACCATTGGCAATATCTGCCATAAATACATCTTCAGATGTATCGGTTGGGAAATCCTGAGTGATTAAACCATCATTATACCATGTATTTAACTGCTTTAAACCTTCTTTTGAACCTGGAGCTATGGCCATATAAGCCTCGCTATAGATATAGGCATCTTTCTCGCCCTTTAAGTCTACATAGGAGCCAAGGAAATTTAAGTACATTTTTTCTGTGTCTGCCCGTCCACTCATTCCCCAAGGAATGGTATTATCTCCACCAAGCTTGTTCTCTTTTACTGCATATAGGTATTGACCAAGTTC
>JGI24707J26582_10001121_pt1 | contig 21306 bp, 22 predicted proteins | sample BioPla1DNA1_FD_26582 | JGI IMG/M metagenome (IMG submission 26582)
CAAGTTTACAGCAGTACTTATGAGCTTACCAAAGAACAGGTAATTGAATATGAGAATTTGAAGAATTCTTATGCCGAAAAGAAGGAAATTGTTAAAGAGCTTGAGTTTAATTGTAAAAGCATAAATGAATACCTTAAAACTCCCGGTGAGGGAGCTATAACGGCAAAATCCCGCATATACCCAAAAGTAAAGGTTGAAATAAAAAACCTTGTCGAAGAAGTTTTACAGTCTGTGCCTATGGTAACTTATTATATCAAAGATAACGAACTAAAAACCATGTAACTCGGAGGATACACATGCAGTATAACGACATATTAAAAAAAATCGAACAGGATTTTCAAAATGATAATAGAAGAGATATATATAGATATAATGGTCTTTTAGAGGCAATTAGGTTTTTTTCGAATCGCCTTACACTGAATCAAATCACAGATACAGCATTTGATTTTGTAAATGAATTGCTGACAGTAGAAAAATGCGCCATGTATCTTTATGAGAATAACAGGTATGAACTGAAAAAACAACGTGGTATTAAATCAGAGAATCAGTATATTGCTGCAACTCCTGAACTCTCTAATTTTATTCTATATGTGGGGAATGTGGTAAGCGGACGAGAAGCTTTGGAACAATATTTCGATGCTTCGATTTTAGATGAGCTTGGTGCGACGGTAATGCTGCCTCTAGCCCTAGAAAATAATCTCTATGGTTTTTTTCTCCTGTCAAGAAGAATTTCTGCAGAATTTAATGAAAGTGACATATTGGTTTGCGAAACCTTAATGCATTTATTTACAAATTCCCTTGAAAACCATAACCGCTTCGAGAAGCTTCAAATCAGCAATCAGGAGCTGGATGAAAAGATATTTAATTTGTTTGCTATTAATCAGTCGGCAAAAGCCATGCTCACAGAATATAACCTTCAAGAACTCTTTTTACTTGCTGTAGACGTTTTTTCAGAACTTACGCAAAGTGCCCATACCGGGTTTATACTCTATGATAATTCTTCAGAAAAATATGTCTTGCGGGCTTTTAGAGATGTATTTGATAATGCCTCCAAAGAAGTAAAAAAAATCGCCATAAGCCTTAATAATAGTACAATTCCCAGTAACCAGATTTTGGATATATCAGATGATATCCATAAGGATTTGTTTTGCAAAATGTTTAGCGATGGTGAAGAGCTTTTATCATATTTAAACGCTAAATATGTGGTGTTTATTTTTGGTGAGAATAGAAAAATCCTAGGCTTTGTTACTCTTGGGCAAACAGTTACAGGTAATTCCTATAAAAAGGGCGCTTTTGAGCTGGTAGATAGCCTTGCCTCCTATACATACATAGCTCTTTCAAACGCTATGCTGATTGATAAAGTAAATGACCAGAAAAAACTACTCCAGGAAAAGCTTGAAAGAATGATAACCCTGAATCGCATTTCAAAAAACATAAATTCGGCTCTGGATAGTGATACACTAATAGAGCTTGCTTTAAAAAGCCTTACGGTTTCTTTTGGGGTTCAAAATGCTATGATAGCACTTTATGACGAAGATTCCGATAGCCTTAACATATGTAAAGCCACAGATTTATCCATGCTGGATTCGGTTATACCAATGAACCCGGCTCTGGAACCCCTTAGAAGAGGAAGCACAGTATTTGAACCTGATTCAGAAAAACTATCTGCCCTGGTAGGGGAAGAAATAGCAGCCACAGTTGGAGAAAGCGCAGGGGCTCTGGTTATTCCAATGACATTAGAGCGATATGAAACAGTCTTAATTGGTGCGATAATAATTTTGAAAATTAGCGACGGGATTTTAAGCAACGAGGAGAACATACTGGTCTTTGAAACTATTGCTAATCATATGTCCCCATTGATCGTGGGCTTTAAAAACCTTGAAAAACAGCAAAACCTGTTAAAACCCGATACGGCAAAGATTTTTATAACTGATTTGGAATTCCAAATAGAACAATGTAAGAAATTTGATTTAGAAATGGAGATTATCCGTATCACAGACAATAAGGCCACACCATATGAAGCAAGTGAGGTTCCCAGAATATTGGGCAATGCCATTAAAGAGATATATCCGGTTTCATTTAACAGGACTGAAATACTTGTTATGAATGATTTTGAATATAAATTTAACTTTGTAAAAAACTCATTGGACGATAAAAATATTACAGTCAACAGACTTCAATATAATAAAGATTTTACCGACATGGAGAGCTTTCTGGCCATTAAATAAATATAGGAAGGTTTAAGTGGCAGTCACCATGTCAGTCTGATAATCCAATTTAAAGTATATATCCTCTTTTAAGAGGATATTATTTTTTTTACGCTTTTCTCGAACTTTGGTCTGGAGATCATTAGAGAATGCTTGCATCCCTGGCATTCTATTCTGAAGTCAGCTCCTGTCCTTAATATCTTCCAAAGCTTACTTCCGCATGGATGCTGTTTTTTAAGCTCAACAATATCTCCGATATTAAATACTCTGTCTATCATGCAAACACCCCCTGACAATTTAATATAAAGCTGATTCAATAAAGTAAATACCTGTTAATTTTTAAGACTTTGCAAAGGAGCAGGTATACGGCCACCCCTATTAATAAATTCCTCAGAAGAAAATGGATTAACTCTCATAATGGGAGCTCTTCCAAAAAGGCCGCCATACTCGACCACGTCCCCTTCCTTCATGCCCGGAACAGGAATTATTCTGACTGCTGTGGTCTTGCTGTTGACCATCCCAATAGCTGCCTCGTCGGCAATAATAGCCGAAATAGTCGATGCCGGTGTGTCACCGGGTACAGCGATCATATCCAGCCCGACAGAACATACGCAGGTCATAGCCTCCAGTTTTTCGATAGAAAGGGCCCCTCGCATTACAGCTTCAATCATTCCCGCATCTTCGCTTACAGGAATAAAAGCTCCGCTTAAGCCTCCTACATAAGAACTGGCCATAACGCCGCCTTTTTTAACTGCATCATTTAACAGAGCCAGAGCTGCAGTTGTTCCGTGGGCACCGCATTTCTCCAGACCCATAGCTTCAAGAATGCGGGCAACACTGTCTCCTACAGCAGGAGTCGGGGCCAGTGACAGATCCACAATGCCAAAAGGTATCTTAAGGCGGCTGGAAGCTTCCTGTGCCACCAGCTGCCCCATTCTCGTGATTTTAAAGGCTGTTTTCTTAATGGTCTCAGCTATCGTGCCAAAATCGGCTCCATTCAGGTCCTTTAATGCATGAGCTACAACACCGGGACCGCTTACTCCAACATTAATAACACATTCAGGTTCCCCTACGCCATGGAAAGCGCCAGCCATAAACGGGTTGTCCTCAGGTACATTAGAGAACACCACAAGCTTGGAACATGCAACGGCACCATTATTCCTGGTCCTTTCGGCACATTCTTTTATAATAAAGCCCATTTCTTTTACGGCATCCATATTTATACCGGACTTGGTAGTGGCAAGATTAACCGATGCGCATACTCTTTCTGTCTCAGAAAGCGCCTCAGGTATAGCTTTGATAAGAAGCTTGTCTCCCTTGGTATATCCTTTATGAACCAATGAAGAAAAACCGCCGATAAAGTTTACTCCGACAGCTTTTGCCGCTTTATCCAAGACCCTGGCAAAAACGGCATAATTCTCTTCATCACTGCTTTCGGCTACCAATGCGATTGGGGTGACAGATATTCTTTTATTTATTATTGGAATACCGAAATCTTTCTCGATATCCTCACCGGTTCTGACCAGATTCTGTGCACAACGAACTATTTTTTCATATATTTTTTGTCCGGCAGTTTTACCGCTATCCGAAGCACAGTCTCTAAGGGATATGCCCATTGTAATTGTGCGTATATCAAGGTTTTCTTCTGAAATCATATTTATGGTTTCAAGTATCTCATTTACATTAAACATATATTTCTCCCCTAAATGCGATGCATACTGGTAAAAATCTCTTCTCTCTGAAACCTTATATCTACACCAAGATCTTCACCTGTTTGTTTCAGCAAATCACTCATTTCAGAAAACTCACAATTCATATTTGAAACATCAACCAGCATAATCATGCTGAATATATTCTGCATAATTGTTTGGGATATGTCCAGAATATTGACATTTGCTTTTGCTAAAACTCCTGTGACTGATGCAATAATACCGATTCTATCGTGACCTATAACTGTTATTACTGCTTTCATTGAAAGCCCTCCAGTCTTTTTCTCTGATTTCTTACGTTACAATTTATTATAATATAACATTTAAATAAAAGTATCATTTTTTTTAATAATCAGTAATTATAAAATTGTCCCTCAGCATATTTTATGGTAAAGAAATATGTTATATAGGAGAGGATGAAGCCCATTATTGTCCTACGTTTTATAATTTAAAAAACAGCAGGTGCAGTTCTAAAACCCTATCCCAGTTAATATGGGGTAGGTTAGGCGGAGTTGTTAATAAGTGAGAAACACTCCGCCTACTTTTTGTGTTTAATTTCTGACAGAGAGCGGGTAAAATTCCCGGGCAAATCTTTATTAGCGTTAATACGGCTGGACTGGCACAAAATTAGCCCCATGCCAGTAAGATGATGTGAGGTGGTATGAATGAAGTGCGATTTTATTAGAACTCGGACAATAAAAGACAGTTTGTATCATAACAAGGTATTGATGGTTAATGTAAAAATTGATTACCCAAGCCTGGCTTCTAATTACAGCGGGAACTCCATGCGCTTTAACATGCATTACAGGCAAAAGGCCCATAGGAATTACCGCTATGCGTCTACCAAGCTGTATCAGGCAGCTGTAAAACAATACAATGCCTCAGTTTCTCAGGGATTTCCCTTCCATGGCTTTGAGCTGGTTGAGGCTTTTGAACCAACTTACTGTAAAAAACCTTTAATCAGCTTATTTTATGATATTTATGAATTTACAGGAGGTGCTCACGGTAACACCGTCAGGCACGGCAACACTTGGGATATGAGAAGGGGTACCATTATTACGTTGAATTCACTGTTTGTGAAAGATTACAACTATAAGCCGGTTATGCTGAAATATATTGGGTCCGAGGCCAGAAGAAGGCAAATAACCGGAATGGCACATTATTTTGATAATTTAGAGGAAAATTTGAATAAATACTTTGATCCAAAGAACTACTACCTGACAGAGGAAGGTCTGGCAATATTTTATCCATTGTACACCATCGCCCCATATTCCGAAGGCATTCAATCCTTCATAATTCCCTACCATGTGTTTGGTGATAACATCAGATATAACTTAAATTAATTAATATCAGTATTTGTCCGGCAAGGGTGGTTAAGAACCGCCCTTACTGGCGTAAGATCCTTCGGCTTGGCTTAATCTAAATCTTTCCATTGACTGAAGGGAAAACGTACAAGATTAGAATTATAATATCTTGGGTCTGAGGTAACCTCAGCACCTGCCCACGGAGGCAGTTCAAAAGTCTGACTCTCAGATTCCAGCTCAATTTCAGCAATGACCAGACCTTTGTTTTCACCAAAGAATTCGTCCACTTCCCAGGTGTGCCCTTTATACGTTACAAAATAGCGGTATTTTTCTATCAGGGGCATTTCACATAGCAAGAGCAATTCTTCCGCATCTTCGTGCGGGATAGGATATTCATATTCGGTGCGGACGGCGCCATTTGAAATTCCCTTTATGGCAAGATAGCCTTGATTTCCGGCTAATCTCACTCTCACAGTGCGTTTTGGATCGGCGCTTAAATATCCCTGCTTATAAAGTATCCCGTCAATACTTTTTTTATAATCATTATTTATAACAAGAAATTTACGCTCAATTTCCTTAGCCATGTTCTTAGCCCTCACTTTTATTATTACCCTTTGTCCCTCTTTTACCCGCCATGCATATAATATATCGGAATAAATTTTTAAAGTGAAGGTCATGAAAGTAAAAAACATTAATTTTTTTGCCAATACGATAATTAATAAGAAACCCTTCGCTAAAGCTGAGCTGTCGGGAGGACCTCTGGCACCTTCTATTACCGGTACAGTTAGTTTTTACCCCGTACATAACGGGACATTGGTAGCAGCAGAGGTGTATAATCTTCCTAAGACCATTGCGCCTACAAATAGCATACCACCTGTTAATCCTTTCGGATTTCATATCCATGAGGGAAATACATGTGAGAAAGGTGATCCCTCGGATCCATTTAAAGCGGCTAAGGGTCACTATAATCCCACTAATGCGCCCCATCCTATGCATGCAGGAGATATGCCGGTACTTTTCGGGAACAACGGATATGCATTTTTAGCCTTCTTTACGGACAGATTCAGTCCCGCTCAGATAGTAGGCAGGACTGTTATAATACATCAAAACCCTGATGATTACAGATCTCAACCTGCGGGGAATGCCGGTAAAAGACTTGCTTGCGGTGTCATCAGAGCAGTATAAACTGCCATAAAAAGACGGGGTTTATCCCCGTCTTTAGTATTATTGCCTATGTATAACAGGAAGGTATTACAAGGCAAGTTTCAGAATATTAAGCACATCGTTTTTGTTTAGCTTCATAACAGCACCGACAGTTTTTGTATCAGATGCGGTACACTTGTCTGCCATTTCCTCTAAGTGGGTATCATCAATATTGACGTGGCTTAATCGGGTAGGCAGACCAATTGAATTAAAATAATTTTCCAGAGCAGCGATTCCTCTTAATGCTACATCTTCAAGATCAAAAAGATTGTCATCAATATTCCAGATCCTTTGTGCATATTGTGCGAATCTATTTATATTACGCTTATATACATATTTCATCCAGGCCGGAAATACTATTGCCAGGCCTGCCCCATGAGCGATGTCGTAAATAGCGCTGATTTCGTGCTCAATATCATGAGACCCCCAGTCGCCCAGCCTTCCTGTGTTAAGAAGGTTATTATGAGCTACTGTTCCCGCCCACATTATTTCAGCCCTGGAATTATAATCATCAGGCTTTCTTAGTGCCAGAGGAATGTTACGGACAATGGTTTTAAAGGTTGCTTCACATAGTCTGTCTGTTAATTCAACATTTCTGGTGTCAGTGAAGTAGCGTTCCATAATATGAGCCATAATATCTGCAGCACCGCATGCCGTCTGGTAATCCGGCAGGGTATAGGTGAGCTCCGGATTCAGAATAGAGAATACAGGATATAAAAGAGTACTGCTTAAACCCCGTTTATACCATCCGTCTTCATTGGTGATAACCGAGCTGTGACTGGATTCACTGCCCGCAGCCGGAATGGTAAGCACAGCAGCAACAGGCAGAGCTTTTTCAGGTTCCCTGGTGCCGTCATAAAAGTCCCAGACATTTCCCTCATACGGAACACCAACTGCGATTGCTTTAGATGAGTCAATGGCGCTTCCCCCGCCAACGGCTAAAATAAAGTTAATATCATTGTCTCTGCAAATACGGATACCTTCGTTAACTAACGACAGCCTGGGATTAGGCAGAACCCCTGATAATTCAAAAACTTCAATCCCGGCTTCCTTAAGAGATTTTATTACTCTATCATATAATCCGTACTTTTTTATGCTGCCTCCGCCATAATGAAGCAGGACTTTATTAGTGTATTTTTTTGTTTCCTGCCCTACCAGCAATTCGGTGTCCTTTCCGAAGATAATTTTGGTTGGGTTATTAAAAATGAAATTATCCATAGTTTCCTCCTGCAACAGTATTTCAATATATTTTACCCATCTTATACCGGAAAATAACATGAACTTTGGCTTTTTCACCCTTACGGGGGATGTGACATAAGATACTATAGTACAACCATTACAGGAGGCGGAGGAATGAAGGTTGTTATACTTTGCGGGGGCAAAGGCCTCAGGATGTATGAGCTTACTGAGGACATGCCCAAGCCCATGGCGCTGGTGTGCGGAAAACCTATGCTCTGGCATATCATGAAGAATTATAAACACTTTGGATTTGATGATTTTATTCTCCTTTTGGGTTATAAAGGAGAGAAAATAAAAGAATATTTTATAAATTACGCATGGAAGTATCACAGCTTCAGACTTGATACCGGGACAGACAGTATTGAGCTTCTGGAAAATAAGGAGGACTGGAAAATAACGTTTCTGGATACAGGGATGGAAACAATGACAGGAAGCAGAATAAAAAGAGCAAGAGATTATATTGGCAATGAAACTTTTATGGCCACATACGGGGATGGGCTCTCAAACGTGGATATAAATGAGCTTCTTTCATACCACAGAAAAATGGGAAGAATAGCAACGGTAACCGGCGTAAAGAAAAAAACACAATATGGAATTTTAACTGTTGAGAATGGGGTAGCCCGCTCATTTTCCGAGAAGGAAGACTTCGGAGGTATTATTAACGGAGGCTTCTTTGTTTTTGAGCCCGGAATCTTTGATTATATAGATGATGACACCACCAGTGTTTTGGAACAGGAGCCATTAAAAAACCTTGCTAAAGACAACCAGCTGGCAGTCTATCTCCACGAAGGTTATTGGAATGCCTGCGATACATACAGCGATATTTTAAGAATTAATCAGGAATGCAATAATGACAGATATTTATGGAAGGTATGGTAGCGACATGAGTTTTTGGGATAACAAAAATGTATTTCTGACAGGCTGTACCGGCTTTTTAGGAAGTTATATGGCAAAAGAGCTTGTGAATCAGGGGGCAAATGTTACCGGTCTTGTCAGGGACAATGTGCCGAAATCAAATCTATATGAAGGTGAAGAATATAAAAGAATCAATATTGTCTCAGGTGTTATTGAAGACGAACCCCTCTTAGAACGTATACTGGGAGAATATGAAATTGATACGGTATTTCATATAGCGGCTCAGGCCATAGTTGGAATAGCCAACAGAAATCCGCTGGCAACATTTGAGACCAATATCAGGGGTACATATAATCTTTTGGAGGCTGCAAGACGAAGTCCGCTTGTGGAAAGAATTGTTGTTGCATCAAGCGATAAAGCATACGGCGATCAGACTCAGCTTCCTTACCATGAAGATATGCCCCTTAAAGGCAGCCATCCCTATGATGTGTCTAAAAGCTGCACCGATTTGATAGCTCAAGCGTATCATAAAACATACGGTCTTCCCGTATGTATTACACGCTGCGGGAACCTGTATGGAGGGGGAGACCTTAATTTTAACAGAATCATTCCCCAGACAATAAAAAGTGTATTAAGAGGGGATAGGCCTGTAATAAGAAGTGACGGAAAATTCATTAGAGACTATTTTTATGTTGAGGATGCGGTAAAAGCTTATTTGCTTCTGGCTGAGAAGATGATTGATTTAAATCTTGAAGGCCAGGCATTTAACTTTAGTAACGAAATTCAGCTTACGGTACTGGAACTTGTAAATAAGATACTTAAGTTAATGAATACAGATTTAATTCCTGTTATTTTAAATCAGGGGAGTAACGAGATAGTTCACCAATATCTCTCTGCTAATAAAGCGAGGGAGATTTTAGGGTGGAAGCCCTCGTTTACAATAGACGAGGGATTAAGAAGAACTATAGACTGGTATAGAAAATTTTTTGGGAAGGATGCATGAATCAATTGAAGGCCAGTATTATCATACCATCCTATAATGCCAGAGAGCGGCTCTATCTGAACCTGGTGGCATTGAACTGCCAGAGTTATGATGACGATGATGTTGAGGTTGTGGTTATTGATAACGGATCTAACGATAATACAATGGAAATGCTGAAATGCTTTGAGCTTAAATATCCTATGAAAGCTATTCGGATCGAGCAAAACAGAGGTATTGCATATGGAAGAAACGAGGGGATATTAAATTCTGAAGGCGAGATTCTTATTTTCCACGACAGCGATATGATTGCATCAAGGGATTTTATAAAGCAGCATATTGATGCACACGAGCAGCCCGGTATGGTGGTATGCGGACTGTTCTGGAAAAGAATTTTTACATATTATTATAAAAACTTAACGGAAAATCAGATTATTAATTTTAACAGAGTTCGGGAGAAACTTGGACTTCAACGTTTGTCTATATATTGGGATGCCTATCCTCTCATAAATGAAGAACTGGTAAAAAGTGAAGATCTTTTGCCATACAGTTTTGATCTTGATTTTGGATTTATTGACGATTTAAAAGAAATCATCAGACAATACGGGAGGAATTTTACTGAATATTATTTACCCTGGCGGTTTTGCATAACTAACAATCTCTCTGTCGAGCGGCAAAGAGTTATGGATGTGGGTATGTTTGATACCAACATTGTACGATATGGCTATGAGGACTATGATCTGGGGGTAAGGTTGTATAAATCGGGGTGCAAATTTGTAATGGCCGATCACATTCTGAGTCTTCATCAGGAGCATCCTGCCAATTACCGGTCTGATGATCTTGTTGTAAATATCAATTTCATGTGCGACAAATACAACAATATATATTTTATTGATGTCCCCCTGGTGTGTATGAGTGATAATCTTGGCCTTAACAGAGTTAATCTGAACGGTATTGTCAAGGATATATATCAATTGCTCCCAAATGTTGAATATCACGATATATTACAGCTGTTTTCAGATGTTTTACAGGCAATCAGAAGAAGATTTTTTTCACCTTTGGAGGATAACGGCAGAGAGGTTCTACTTGAGGTTATCAAAAAGTTAGACTATTACGTCAAAAAAATATTAAGAATTGAAAAAAAGGAGGGCGTGTCCTTCTTTATCAAGGGATTGTCAATGCTGTTAAAACAAGCTTTTAATATAGATTTTGAGAGGCTGTTAAAGGCAAATCGACAGGAAAGGAAAGGTAGTTATGAGTAAGTATCATTTTTCGACAGTGGTTTCTCAAGATCATTTATTTAAATATCTGGCAATGGTTTCTTCACTCAGGGCAAATGGCAGTGATTTTAAAGTGTTTACCCTCTGTGTTAATGAAATAGTATGGCATATTTTAAATAAAATAAATATTGAAGAAATAGTACCTGTAATGCTTAATGATGTCGAGAGTGATATGCTGGTAAGAGCTAAAAACGAAAGACCGTTTCAGGCATTCTGCTGGACATTGAAGCCTGTATTTTTGCATTATGTTATGGAGAAATACCCGGATTGTAAATATTTTGCGCACCTTGATGCAGACCTTTTCTTTTTTTCAGACCCGGAAAAAATATTTCTCGAAAATCCATCGGCATCGTTGTTTTTAACCCACCACAGAAATTCAAGAGACTTCCTTAAATATTATGGCTCCACCGGCGTGTTTAACACCGGATTTGTAGGGTGTAAAAATAATGTAAATGCAATGGATGCAGTAACTAAATGGAAAACCCAATGCATTTTATATTGCCCGATAAAAGAAGACAAAGCAAGAAAATTATTCGGGGACCAAAGATATGTTGAAAGCTGGCCGGAAGAATTCAGGGGAGTTCATGTGGTGAGGAGCAAGGGAGCAAATGCTGCACTATGGAATGTACAGAATTATACCGTTAACGAAAAGGAAGGAAAAATATATGTTGACGATAATCCTTTAATCTTCTATCATTTTTCGGGGATGACAATAATAAGCCGTAATGAGTTTAACCTTAACTGGTATTACCATATAGATGACAAAATGGTATTGGAATACATATACATGCCCTATGTCAATACGCTGGTGCATATTATGAACGAAATGCACCGCTATTTTCCATGGTTCATTGCCGGTTTTCTTCCTAGAGAATGTACACCGGACACCCATTATTACATTGTATGATACAACCAAACAGCATGTAATTTGTAAGATGGCACAGAATTTAATGTGGCTGTTATTGTTATTAGCCAGAGATTTTGGGTATTAATATATTACTAGTATTGGAGATGATTTTATGGATGTTGCGGCAGTATCAGTATTAATGAAGCAGGAACAAGTTATGCAGCAAGTCGGCATAGCTGTCATGAAAAAGGCTATGTCAAGTGCCGAAATGGACACAGAAGCTTTGATACAAATGCTGGAACAAAGTGTTCAACCAAATTTAGGCCAAAATATAGATATTAAACTTTGATTTTACCGATACCATGCCGGGGCATATTCCCCGGTTTTTTTATTTATGATTATGTTACTTTGTTACTGAAAAAAGTATGGGAATATATTATAATGTCATAAAAGTTTTCAAACAGGACCAAACCATTGACTTCATATCAATCTTAGGGCTAAGTCCTTGTTTATTGAATGAAAAGGAGCCGTATATGGATTATCTTATAACCTTCCTGGAAGGAATTATAGCATTTATATCACCTTGTATGCTTCCACTTTTACCTGTTTATATTTCCTATTTTGCGGGAGGGGAAGAAAACAGTAAAAAAACAATTAGAAATGCAGTGGCCTTTGTCCTTGGCTTTACGGTTGTGTTTGTTATACTTGGAGCATTTGCAGGTACTCTTGGCGGTTTGCTTGTGAAGTATTCCAAATGGATAAATATTGTGGCTGGAGGCATTATAGTTATCTTTGGCCTTAGTTATACGGGTATAATCAGGCTTTCCTTTTTATCAAAAAGCAGAAATTTTGAGTATAAACATTCAGAACCGGGACTGCTGTCGTCAGCTTTGTTTGGAGTTATATTTTCAATAGGATGGACTCCTTGTGTCGGAGCATTCCTGGGCTCAGCACTTATGCTGGCAGCCACCTCTCAGGAAAGTTTTAAAGGGGTTCTTATGCTGCTTAGTTTTTCAATGGGCCTGGGTATACCATTTATTATTTCCGCATTGATTCTGGACAAGCTAAAGGGTGTTTTTAATTTTATCAAGAGAAACTATAAAGTAATCAACATTATTTCGGGGGGGTTATTAATCATACTGGGTATTGCCATGATGACAGGATTACTGGGAAAACTGCTGGCTGTTATTACATTCTAACGAATGAATAATAAGGGCTGACTTAAATACCGGGAGGTTTCTATGAATAAAAAAAATAAAGCATTAGTTTATATTGTAGTATTTTTACTATTAATTATAGCGGCTGTTTTTGGATATAATTATCTGACAGAGAGGTATAAAGCCCCAAATTCCCTTGGGTGGCCGTCTGATGTGAACTCACAAATGCCGTCGGACAATACTCAAAGCCCGACCCCATCTTCACCCGGAGGGGAAGAGGAGGAGAAGCCGCCAGAGAAGGAGCCTGTTGCGGCATTAGATTTTACTGTGCAGGATTACGACGGAAACGAAGTAAAACTCTCAGATTATATAGGCACCCCGATTGTACTCAATTTCTGGGCCAGCTGGTGTCCGCCATGCAGAGCAGAAATGCCGCATTTTAACATGGTATCGGAAGAATACCCTGATGATGAATTAATTTTTCTGATGGTGGATCTGGTTGACGGGGGAAGAGAGACCATAGAAAAGGGTAAGGCGTTCATTGAAGAAAATGGATATACTTTTACCGTGCTCTTTGATACAGAGCAAAATGCTGCTGCGACCTATCGTATCAGCTCGCTGCCAACCACTTACTTTATTGATAAAGACGGGTATATTGTCGGAGGAGCCAGGGGAAGCATAGACGAAGAGACTCTGCGATACGGGGTATCACTGATTATCGAAGAATAACAAAAAGGGGTTGACACAACCCCTTTTAATTTTCAATTATTATTTAACAGTTATAAGCTCATAGTTCTGACTTCCCAACCCGACCTTTTCGAGGGCATCCAGCTGAACATACGGGTCTTTTCCGTGAAGCTGCTGGAACAAATGGCCTTCGCCGGTAAGCTCCCAGCCCTGAGGTACCCCTACCGGGATAAGATCCTCAATTTTAATAGCATCAAGACTTGCTCTTTCTATTGCAACAATATCATCGCTTGCCATTATACCGATATCCGGAACCAATGAGGGAGTGGTAAGCCCCCAACAATCACAGATAGCTGTTATTGAAGTGAGTACATTTATGTAGTACACATTGCCCGGTTCAAAGGTATCCAAGACTGTTTTTGTACAAATGGCCATTCCCATTTGAAAATCAGCATAATCATGTGAATCAAGCGTTATGGCATGAACGGGACAAACCTTAACACAATGCTGGCAAAGAGTACAGTTGTGATAATTGACCATATAGTTTCCGTTTCTGCCTTCCTCGCTGAAGCTGTTGGCATTATGATTGCATGCTTCGATACATTTTTTGCAATACGTACATTTTTCCTTAGACCATACAAGGCCACCTTCTAAACCGTGTATTTCGCGGCGCGTCCTGTCGGTGACGCAACCCATCGCAATATTCTTGCATGCGCCACCGTAGCCGCAGGAGCCATGGCCTTTTACATGAGAAAAATCAATCAACATATCAGCGTCGTGGATAAGCCCTGCAATATCAACGTGTTTAAAGGTTTTAAACTCAACATTTTTGGTATAGTAATACTTACCCAAATGACCGCAAGCGTCCAAAACAGGGCAACCCAGGTTGCTTTCGGTGTAACCCCGCCTCTCGGGATGGCGTGAGTAAACATAATGGTCGGTTATGAAACAGTCACCATTATTGCTTTTGATAAAATCAACCAGTTTACGTACAAAAACCGGCGGGATGGTCGAATAATTTACACCGTCCCCTACATGCATTTTAATAGCAACGGTTTTGCCATTTACTTTTTCTGCAAGGCCGGTTTTTTTGAGTATTCTTGCAAATTTTTCAGGTAAAGTCTGAGACGCTTCATAACGTGAATATGCCATTGGTGCGAATAATACTTTTGATGCCATAATATCCTCCATGATTTGCAGATTTGTAAAAGTAAAAAATATTTCAGTTATTATTAAGTGTAACAATATAATAATATCATAAGTCCGGTAATACAGTCTATTATCTAAGCTTCAGATAAAAGAAGCTGTCTCAAAATATGAAATATGTCATTCTCATAGCCATAAATGACTTAAGAATCTTTCTGTTTTGAGACAACCTCTTAATATAGTTATTATTTACTGTATTAACCTGTTTTTTTTATACTATGCACTATGCAGTTCCTGAGTTTTATCTTTTATAACATATTGAAATACTACAACTATCATTATCAGCAGTAAACCGAAAAAGTCAGTTGTTAAATTAGGATCAATCATTCCAAGCCCTCCAATAATGGCAATAATTCTTTGCCACCACGGCAGCTTTTTCTTCATGAATCCTTCAAGACCTCCGGCAATAGCAAACATCCCTATTGTAGAAGTAATAACAATCTGTATTACCTTTAAAACTGAGGTGTTTACAAGGAGCATAGCAGGATTTAGCACGAAGATATATGGGATAATAAACGCTGTAATTGCTAATCTGGTTGCGATAAATCCGGTCCTTATGGGATTGCCTCCAGAAATTGCGGAACCTGCGTAAGCAGCCAATGCTACAGGAGGTGTTATGTCTGCAACAATGCCAAAATAGAATACAAACATATGAGCTGCAAGTACAGGCGTTTCAGGTATAAGTTTCAGGATAATGGGTGCGGTAATAGTGGCCATAATAACATAATTGGCTGTAGTCGGTACCCCCATACCCAGGATGATACATGCTATCATAGTAAGGAAAAGTGCAATTATATCAATGCCGCCGGAGAGTACCAGAAGACCGTCTGCAAGCTTTAACCCGATACCGGTTAAGGAGACAATACCTACAATTATTCCTGCTATGGCACATGCCGCAGCAACGCCAATAGTGTTCTTTGCACCGTTCTCCAAAGCTTCAACAAATGTCTTTGGGGTCAGACGGGTTTCTTTCCGGAACATGCTGACTATAATAGAAGCGAGAATAGCCAGGCATGCGGCGCGGGAAGCTGTATATCCAGCCGACATGGTTGCAATGAGAACGATGATAGGAATAAACAGGTAACCTTTCTTTAAAAACAGCTTGAAAAAACTAGGGAGCTGTTCCTTGGGCAGTCCTCTTAACCCCAGCTTTTTTGCCTCGAAATGAACCATCAAAAAGATTCCTGCGAAGTAAAGCACAGCAGGCAGGATAGCCGCAGCTGCTATTGTTGAATAGGGCAGTTCGGTCATTTCGGCCATTAAAAATGCTGCCGCTCCCATGATAGGAGGCATTATCTGACCTCCAGTGGATGCAGCTGCTTCTACCGCAGCGGCAAAGTCCTTGTCATACCCTGTCTTTTTCATTACAGGGATGGTTACACTTCCGGATCCAACTGTGTTAGCAACTGAGCTGCCGGAATACATCCCTTCCAGCGCACTGGAGATGACTGCAACCTTGGCGGGCCCGCCACTGGAAAAACCGGCTATGGAATTTGCAATATCTATAAAAAATGTACCAATATTAGTTTTTTCAAGGAAAGAACCAAGAATAATAAACAAAACTATAAATGTTGAGCAAACTCCAATAGGGGTGCCTATTACACCATCAAGAGTATAAAACAGAGTATACACAATTCTGTTAATTGAATACCCGGAAGTAAAGGCATAGATAACAAATGCTGAAGCAACTACCAGTATAGGAAGTCCAACTACTCTTCTGCATACTTCCGCAATTATTAATATACCTATGATTCCTACTATCACGTCCAGAGAAGAGATTCGGGTAGCTTTTTGAGCCATTGTTGAAAAATTAAAAACATAATAGAAAAAGCAGCTCGTGCCTAAGACTCCGAGTACAATATCATACCAGGGCACAAAGTTCTGTAGCTTGGCAGATTTTTTTCTGGCAGGATAGAGCATAAAAGCCATGAATATAATCAGACCTACAAATGATGCTCTGCGAATCTGTTCGGGCCAGGCGCTGATAAGATTCATGTAGAATACAAATAGAGAGAATGCGGTAAGAATATAACGGACCACAANTCTGGGGACTCCGCTATAATGTCTTGTATTAGATTCACGATCATACTCAGCCATTACTTCATCTACATTTATATGTTCAACTTCGCCCATTGATGTTAGGTTTGTCGGTTCTGACATGCTGAATCCTCCTTTAAAAAAATGTCAATTTATAAATATCCTGCGACCGGTTAAAAAATGTACGGTAGTGTTGCGACCACAAAGTTCACGAAGCTTAATGGAACTGCCGTTTATTTCGAGAATGTGATCTGACACTGTACCCACAATATATGAAAGGTTATCCATTGGCCGGTAAAAGCCGCTCACAATCATGGAACCGTCTTCTCCATATTCCAGGGTTTGGCCTTCTTCAATCTCAGTCTGTACACCGGCACCGAAAGAGTAATAAATTGTCCTTACCACATAAATTTTACCGTTACGAATTTCATATACATCGGTAACAGGGCTTTTATTAACAGAATGGACAAAAGTAATTGAAAACTCATTTCCTTTATCAATACGATAAACAGCCAGTGTTTTGCCTGTGTCACCATTCTTGAGAATAAGACAAGGCGAGGACAGGATAAAATAAATAAAAACAGAGGCTGCGATCATGACCACAATCGCGGCCCCCGTTAATAATCGCTTCATTATACTCCTTAGCGAACTCCGATTTCCTTATAGTATTTTAATGCACCCGGATGCATGGGTATTGAAATACCTGAAACAGAGTATTCAGGATTCAGCTCTGCTCCTTTCGGATGCGCTGCTGCTATTTCATCCGCATTTTCAAACAAAGCTTTTGTCATTTCATATACAATTTTTTCATCTAAATCATTTGAAACGATATAAGTTGCAACAACTGCTACTGTTTGAACATCGGAATCAACACCTTTATATGCTCCGCCGGGAACATTAAACTTGGTGTAGAAAGGATAGTCGGCAATCAACTTTTCTGCATGTTCGTCATCAATCTCCAGAACGTTGATTGCATTGGATGTTGCAAGCTCAACGACAGCTGTAGTTGGTGCTCCTGCCACACAGAAGAAAGCATCTATTTTATCATCTTTCAAAGCTGTTGCACTGTCACCGAAGCTAAGGTTATTAACCTGGATGTCATCAAAGCTCATACCATAAACATCAAGTATTTGGCGGGCATTAAACTCACATCCTGATCCGATATCACCGACAGAAACACGTTTCCCTCGGAGGTCTTCGATAGAGGTTATGCTGCTTTTGCTTACAATCTGGCAAACTTCAGCATAACAGCCGGCCATAGCTGAAAAGCCTTCAACTGCACCCTCTTCTGCAAAAAGATCAATACCTTTGGAAGCATAATACATAACGTCGTTTTGTACAATTGCAATATCTGCTTCCTTGTCAGCCACAAGGAAAATGTTTGCTTTCGATGCTCCTGTGGATTGAACATCAAAGCTGAGATTGTCGATTTTAGAGGATAAAACCTGAGAAACCGCACCACTGAATGCGTAATATGTACCTGTTGTTCCACCGGTTGCCATCTTTAGAGACACCTTGCCTCCGCAACCTGAAAAGACCACGATAACAGCAAACATCATGGCTAGAAAAATAATAGATGTTTTCTTCTTCAAGCGTAATCACCTCAAACATAATATTTTATTTCAGCACAAAATAATCATCAGGATAAGTTTATACTAATAACGCCTAATTTTCAACACTTTCGTTGATTAACGGGATAAAGAAATAAATGAGAACAGGAATATATATTACAGGTATCGTTTTATGGAAATAAATATTCGCCCTTTTCTTGATTTATTTCCTGCTTCGAGTAGCTCTATTTTGCCCATCCCCCGGACAGAAACTACATCACCTTCGGTAACAGCTTTATCAGCTTTAGTGCACTCCTGATGCCGTAATGACACCAGGCCGGCATTTATTGCCGAAGCTGCTTTTTNTCTGCTGATAGAAAAGCCTGACGAGACAATACTATCTAATCTTAGCGATGCCACAGTATCTTTAATAAGCTTGTAATCGGATTCAGGGATAATCATTTTATCATATTGAATAACAGAAACTGAGAGTTTAACCCGGCCTGCGGATTCAAGATTAGTGAGAAGAAACGGTAATATTTCCTTCATAATTACAATATCACAGCTATTTTTTCCGACTAAAATATCACCAACAGTCTCACGCTTTATTCCACAGCCCATCAGACTCCCGAGAAAATCTCTGTGGCTGGGCTCTTTAGCAGAAGAGTACATTGCGCGAATAACCGATATTGGGGAAATATCTTCATGGTATAATTGGTCAGCTTCCATATAATCGGGAAGAAAAACCAATACAGTTCGCATAGCACTTTCATATTCGGGGATAAAGGCATGCTTAGGATGACCGCACCCGGCAAGAAGCATTTCTACCATACTTCTTTGACGCTCGTTTAAAAACTTTGTATATGAAAGAATATTTCTATCTTCCATAAGCTTAAGTTTATCGAGAACCTGAGCTAAAAGAATCCTGTCGTCAGTATCTGCAGCATACCGTTTTATCAATTCATTCTTGTCCATAAAGGCTCTATCCTTCTAAGAAAAGGGGTTGTCTCAAAACAGACAGCCCCTTTTATATCAATAATTTATAGTGTATTCTTCTAACCGAAGAAATTAATATATCCCTGTACCAGTACCAGTAAGATAATCAAGGGAAGTATCCAGGTTAAATATCCTCTTAACCAGCGAGGCATTTTAATACCCTCTCCGGTGTTCATTTCCTTGATGTAATTTTCAAATCCCCAACCATAACGTGTTACACAGAACAGCAGATATACCAGCGATCCGAGAGGAAGCAGATTGTAGCTGATTATAAAATCCTCAAGATCAAGTATGTTGGTACCGGGTCCTAACGGCTGGAAACCGCTGAGAACATTAAACCCTAAAACACATGGTATAGAAAGAACAATAAGTAAAACCATGTTTATATAGGCGGCTTTCTTTCTGCTCCAGCCCCACAGATCCATAGCGAAGGAGATGATGTTTTCAAACACAGCAATTACGGTAGAATATGCTGCAAAGCACATGAATATAAAAAATAACGATCCCCAGATTCTACCGCCACTCATGGAATTAAAGATATTTGGAAGTGTTACAAATATAAGGCCCGGACCTTGACCGGGGTCAACATTAAAAGCGAAACATGCCGGGAAAATAATCAGTCCGGCAATAATTGATATCGATGTATCAATTACAGCTATATTAATTGATTCACCCAGAAGACGGCGATCCTTGCCCAAGTAGCTTCCGAATATTGCAAGAGAGCCAATGCCTATACTTAATGTAAAAAATGCCTGGCTCATGGCTGCAAATATTGTTTCCCAAAGACCATGTTCCTTGATGCTGTTTACATCAGGCAACAAGTAAAATTTCAGGCCAGCACTTGCGTTAGGAAGAGTCATAGATTTTATAGCGAGAACCACAATAAGAATCAGCAATAATACCATTAGAACCTTGGTGACTTTTTCAACGCCTTCTTGCAAACCCATTGAGCAAATACCAAAACAGACCACAGTGGTTATAGCCATCCATAAAGTCATTTCCAGAGGATTACCAATAAGGCCTTCAAAAATTGCACCAATCTGCTCGGTACTGGCTCCAACAAAACGACCTGTTGCAAACTTGAAGAAATAGCCAAGCATCCAGCCTGCGACGGTGGTATAAAACATCATAAGGATGTAATTTCCCAACATTCCGGCATAACCCATCCAATGCCATTTATGTCCTTTCTTCTCCAAAACGTTAAATGAGGTGGCTATACTCTTCTGACTTGCACGCCCGACGGCAAGCTCCATTGTGATAATGGGCAAGCCAAGCATAAAAATAAATACCAAATAAATAAGTACAAATATTCCGCCGCCATACTGGCCAGTAATATAAGGGAAACGCCATACATCACCCAATCCAATAGCGCAGCCTGCAGAAATAAGAATAAAACCTAACCGCGAAGCAAATTTTTCTCGCTTTTCCACGTCCCATCCTCCTATATGCAATTTACTGGAATTAAATTGGACACGCAAAGATTATATTATATTTATTGAACGATATCAACAAAACATTATATTTGTTGTATTTGCTATTTTACTTTGTATTAATTTGAAATATGTAAGAGCTTATGTCAATATTTTTTTGTCCGGTTTTACATTATAATATTAAGGTAAGCCATCATTATTATGAAATTTGTTTATCAGATTTTATGTGCGGTAAGTATATTTTGGAAGGGTGTTTTTATGGTTAAAATAGAATGCTATATACCTGAGGAATATGTAGCACAGCTTCGGGACGCACTAAATGATATTGGTGCGCTTACGGTGGACGGAAACTATGATTATTGTATGGCGGTTTCTAAAGTCAGAGGTAGTTGGAGAGCTCTTTCGGGAGCCAATCCTTATATGGGCAATATAGGTGATATCTGTGATGCAGAGGAAGCAAAGATCGAATTTAACTGCAAGAAAGAGCTGTACAAAACGGCGGTAGATACAATCAAGCGGATTCATCCGTATGAGAAGCCTGTAATTAACGTGATACCTCTTATTATAAGTATTGTTGAAAGAAGTGAAAGGTAAGGATTTATGAGAAAAACAAAAATTAT
>JGI24707J26582_10001129_pt1 | contig 21231 bp, 22 predicted proteins | sample BioPla1DNA1_FD_26582 | JGI IMG/M metagenome (IMG submission 26582)
AAAGCAACCGCATATGTCGATGGTCAGCGAGCAGTTACGGCGGAAATATCGTTTGCGTTGGGAGATTAGCCATGTATAAAAAGGTTTTAATCGCCAATCGTGGCGAGATTGCAGTAAGGATTATTAGAGCTTGTCGTGAGCTTGGAATAAAAACAGTTGCCGTATATTCGACAGCGGATTCTAATGCTCTACATGCTAAAATTGCTGATGAGGCGGTTTGCATTGGACCAGCGGCGACTAAAGATAGCTACCTTAACTCAAAGGCATTACTTGCAGTATGCGAGCAAACTGGTGCACAGGCAATTCACCCAGGGTTTGGATTTCTATCCGAGAGCGCATCGTTTGCCCGCCTATGCGAGCAATGCGGTGTAGATTTTATTGGACCATCCGCCGATACAATTGAGATGATGGGCGATAAATCGAGGGCAAAAGAAACGATGAAAAGCGTCGGAGTTCCCGTGATACCAGGGTCAGATGGCATAGTGAAGAATGCAGAAGAAGGCATGAAGATAGCGGCGGAAATTGGCTATCCCGTTATGGTGAAAGCATCGGCTGGCGGCGGCGGACGAGGAATCCGCCTTGTGAATTGTGAGCAGGAGCTTGAATCGGCTTTACTTGCCGCACAGCAGGAGGCATTGTCATATTTCAATGATGGCAGCGTATATATAGAGAAGTTCATTATAAATCCACGCCATGTAGAAGTGCAGATACTGGGCGATAAACACGGTAATGTCATTCATCTAGGCGAGCGAGATTGCTCATTGCAGCGCCGCAATCAGAAGGTGATAGAAGAATCACCTAGCCCCATTATGAATGAGGAATTACGCAGTAAAATGGGCGAGGCCGCCGTTAATGCGGCGAAGGCTTGCGGCTATTATAATGCAGGCACTATTGAATTCCTTGTCGATGAGAATGAGGACTTCTATTTTATGGAGATGAATACTAGGATACAGGTCGAACATCCTATTACTGAACTAGTGACGGGGATAAATCTTGTTAATTGGCAGATTAAAATTGCAAGTGGTGATGAACTTACTATTGGGCAAGATGATGTTAAGTTGACAGGACACGCAATTGAGTGTAGAATAAATGCAGAAAATCCGAAATTCAACTTCCGCCCTGCGCCGGGTAAAATTGAGGCGCTCCATTTACCGGGTGGACCGGGCGTGAGGATAGATAGTGCGGTATATCAAGGATATGTAATTACACCGCATTATGATTCTATGATAGCTAAATTAATTGTATATGCCCCAACAAGGGACGAGGCAATTATGAAAATGAAATGGGCACTTGCGGAATTTTTAGTTGATGGTATTGATACGAATATCGACTTTCAGCTAAATATCATCAAGGACCCCTGCTTTGAATCGGGTGAATATGATATAGGATTTCTAGGTCGCAATGATTTCACGGGGAGTTAATGNGACTACCCATACATAGGCGGTTAAATGTAGAGCAAAGGAGGAAGGCCGATGTTAGAGGATTTATTTAAAATTGTAAAGACAAGACTTAATGACGATGATGTGAAAACAGATAATAAAGTAGATATTGAAATCCCCGAAGGACTTCTATTCAAATGCCCACGATGCAGTTATGTTCTTTTTGTAGAGGAATTCGATAAATATCATAGGGTATGCCCTGAATGTAATTATCATTCAAGACTCACAGTTGAAGAAAGACTGAATATAACTATTGACAAGGGCAGTCTTATTGAATATGATAAGAACATGACTAGCAAGAATCCAATTGATTTTCCCGGATATGATAAAAAAATTGCCTCTTTAATGAAAGATACGGGTCTTAATGATGCGATAGTAACAGGGGAATGTACAATTAGAGGGTACAGGACTGTTATTGGAATCATGGATTCACGTTTTATGATGGCATCCATGGGTAGCGTTGTCGGTGAAAAAATTGCACGAGCATTTGAGAGAGCAACTGAAAAAAGACTCCCAGTGGTGATGTTTATAGCATCGGGCGGTGCAAGAATGCAGGAGGGGATCGTTTCCTTAATGCAAATGGCTAAAACATCGGGAGCNGTTGCGAAGCATAGTGAAGCAGGACTGCTATATATTCCCGTATTGACCGATCCAACAACAGGAGGAGTGACGGCGTCATTTGCCTCTTTAGGGGATATAATTCTAGCAGAGCCAAAGGTATTAGTAGGATTTGCCGGCAGACGTGTTATCGAGGGGACAATNAGGGAGAAACTGCCCGACGATTTCCAATCGGCAGAATTTTTACTTGAACACGGATTTGTAGATAGCATCGTTGAGCGTAAAAAAATGCGACGAGCATTAGCGTCATTGCTAAAACTACATTTAGCACCTAATGAAAGGGTGGTAAAAAGATGAATGAGTTAACTGCTTGGGAGCGACTGGAGATAATTCGTCATAAGAACCGCCCGACCATAAGGGATTATATGCCCTTAATTTTTGATATGTTTGTTGAAATGCACGGTGATAGATATTATGGCGACGATAATGCTATAATGGGCGGCATTGCTACATTATCAGGAATGCCCGTTACGGTGATTGCTCAAGTCAAGGGCAGGAATTTCAACGAAAATAGAAAGGCGAATTTCGCCATGCCCCATCCAGAAGGGTATCGCAAGGCATTAAGACTTGCTAAGCAGGCAGAGAAGTTTAATAGACCTGTAATTTGCTTCATAGATACGCCCGGCGCATTCTGCGGAATAGAGGCGGAGGAACGTGGGCAGGGCGAAGCAATAGCGAAAAATTTATTTGAATTTATGCAACTTAAAACACCGATAATTTCCGTCGTACTTGGTGAAGGTGGAAGTGGCGGAGCATTAGCACTTGGCGTGTGTGATGAATTAGCAATGTTAGAAAATGCGCTCTACTCCGTTATATCGCCACGAGGATTCGCAAGTATTTTATGGAAAGATGCCTCCCGTGAAAAAGAGGCAAGCCAAATTATGCGGATAACGGCTGAAGATTTGCTTAAACTAGAGGTTGCAGAGAAGATAATTCCCGAATCCGTCGGCGGCGCACATACGAATCCGCAATTCGTGGCGGAAAATATAACCGAATATTTGCTTGATGCGACGCAAAGAATTGGAACAAAAGACATTGATTTAATGCTCAGCAACCGTTATAATAAGTTCAGGAAAATCGGGGAATATCAGGAGTAGGGTAATATTACCAGATTATATAGGCGGCAATCGCCTTATAATAAATCAAAAGCATAATTGACAGGAGGTAAGTGAAATGATTTTTGAAAAAGTGAAAGCTATCATTGTTGATCAGCTTGATGCTGATGAGGATAAGGTAACAATGAACACACAAATTGTCGATGATTTAGGTGCCGATTCGCTCGATATGGTCGATCTAGTTATGTCGATCGAAGAAGAATTCGACCTAGAAATTCCAGATGACGAAGTTGAAAATGTTAAGACTGTCGGCGATGTTGTGAAGTATATCGAAGAGAATGCTTAAATCTATAATGAAATTAATAAAAACTGTGCTCCCCTCTACATAAAGATGGGGAGCAGTTTTTTTACTGTAATAAAAGGCTTGCAAATATATAGGAATTTAGCTATAATTGAATAGAAACTAATCAATAAATATACAGGAGATGTGAATGATGGCTACAGGGAAGAAGATGGTGGAAGAAATCACCTCTAGGAGCGATGATTTTGCTAAGTGGTACACCGATATAGTGAAGAAAGCTGACTTAATTGACTATACAAGTGTTAAGGGGAGTATGATTATTCGCCCGTATGGATATGCAATTTGGGAGAATATCCAATCGACTCTTGATAAAATGTTTAAAGATACAGGTCACGAAAATATCTATATGCCCTTATTTATTCCGGAGAGTCTACTCAATAAAGAAAAAGATCATGTTGAGGGCTTTGCGCCAGAAGTAGCATGGGTTACACATGGCGGATCGGAGAAATTGAATGAGCGGCTATGCGTCCGTCCGACTTCCGAAACATTATTCTGCGAGCATTATGCTAGAATTATCGAGTCCTATCGTGATCTACCTAAGCTATATAATCAGTGGTGTAATGTTGTTCGCTGGGAGAAAGAAACACGCCCATTCCTGCGTTCTAGGGAATTCCTATGGCAGGAGGGGCATACAGTACACGAAACGGAAAAAGAGGCATGGGAAGAAACAGAGAAAATGCTTGATGTATATGCCGAGTTCTGTGAAAATGTTTTAGCGATGCCTGTAATTAAGGGACGTAAAACCGAGAAGGAGAAATTCGCCGGCGCCGTTGCAACATATACAATTGAGGCAATGATGCATGATGGTAAAGCACTCCAGAGTGCGACGTCGCATTATTTTGGCGACGATTTTGCTAAGGCATTCGATATCACCTATACGGGCAGGGATAATAAACTAGCGCACCCATTCCAGACATCGTGGGGATGCACCACACGCTTAATCGGGGCAATTATCATGACGCACGGCGATGACAATGGATTAATGCTACCGCCGAGAATTGCACCGACGCAACTAACGATAATACCGATTGCCCAGCATAAAGAGGGCGTCATTGATAAGGCGAATGAAATTTTTGACGAGTTGAAAGATAAATTCAGAGTTAAGATTGATACCACTGACAATTCCCCAGGGTGGAAATTCGCTGAATGCGAGATGAAAGGGATACCGCTCCGTCTAGAGATCGGCCCTAAAGACATTGCAAAGAATCAATGCGTGCTTGTCCGCCGTGATACGAGGGAGAAATTCTTTGTCGGTATGAACGAGCTTGAAGAAAATATAGAGAAGATACTCAACGATATGCAAAAAGATTTATTCAACAGGGCGCTCACAAATCGTGAAGAACACACATATACCAGCACGAATTTAGATGATATAATAAAAACAGCTGAAACTAAGCCGGGATTCATTAAGGCGATGTGGTGCGGCGATGTAAAATGCGAGGAAGAACTAAAGGAAAAGGCGGGACTATCGTCACGCTGTATGCCATTCGAACAGGAGAAAGTTGCCGATAAATGCGTATGTTGCGGCGGCGATGCCGACAAGTTGGTTATATGGGGAAAATCATATTAGAAAAATTATTTTGTAAAAAGAGATGACATCTCAGTCATCTTTTTTTACTAAGGAAAAGCGGTTCAATAGGGTATTAGGGGAATATTCAAGATATGCATACTAAATTTTGTTCATTTTATACTATAAACAATAGAAAAGATTAGGGCATACATGGTTGAAATAACATGAAACAATATGCTATAATAGATACAATAAGGTTATGTGGAGGCGAGTTTATGCAAAGTGGGAGCTTTTTTAAGACGGCTGCATTTGGCGGTTTCGAGAAAAAGGATGTATTAAATTATATCGATGAGATCCATAAAAAGATGTTAAAACTAGAGAGTGAGGCCGAGGAAAAGGCTTCACAATTCGAAGAGCTAATTGAGAAAATTGCGAGCACGGAAAAGGATAGAGATGAAAAGGTCGCTGATTTAACCGACCAGTTAAATCAAGGGAATAATCAAATAAGCAATTTGGAAAATAAGCTTGAAAAGAAAGAAATTCTTGCTACCGAGCTGAATAAAAGGTTAGCAGAAAAAGAAGAACATATCAATGGTTTGAATGCCGAATTGAATGAAGTTAATAATAAAAACAGACAGTATGAGGCGCAAATTCGCCAGCACGAAGAAACAACGAGGGAAGTTGGCAATGTAATGCTTGATGCAAGACGCACTGCCGACAGCATAATTTCACAGGCGAATGCCACGGCGGCAAAAGCATATGATGAAATTAATGAATATAAAGCTCAGGTGCAAGAGGCATTGAATGTGCTAAAGGGTGAAATTGCTCAAGTTAGCGAACATATAACGCAGCTTGCGAATGTGGGCGATGAAAAGATCGGACTCACTATGAAAGCAATTGATAGGGCAATTGGTGAGGCGGCAATCAAAGAAGAATACATACCGAAAGAGAATAAAACGGCAGAAAATGAATATAATCCTACTAAGAATGTTCAACCTGCGCCAACTTATCATGAAGAAGCAGCGCCCGTAATGGCGCACACAAGCACTTCCGCTGGTGTGGATCAAATTGCCGAATTGGAGGCGGAGGCGTTGAGATCGGCGTCGGCACCAAGTTATAACCCTCCTCCGAAAAAGGAAATGACCCTATGGGAAAAATTACAGCAGGAAGCACTCCAAAAGCAGGCTGAGCAAGAGATGAATATGCAAAATATGCAAGAAGATGTGACGGATGATGAAGAAGACGATTCTGAAGAAATTGACGAATTCGATCCGTTTGCATCCAGTAGCAAAAAAACATCTAAAAAGGGCGGCGGGGATTCAAGCATGCCCGAATTAGATATAAATACTTTTTTCAAAGGTAGTTAATCGTGGTAAAGATTAGAACAGAAAATTTAAGGGAAATTGCTCCATCACTAATGGTGGGGCAAAAAATCCTCCTCACAGGCATAGTCTACACTGCTAGGGATGCCGCTCATAAGAAATTTGCTAAGATTATTGAAGATGGCGGCGAATTGCCAATAAACATCACCGATGCAGTAATCTACTATGCGGGTCCTACACCTGCGAAACCTAAAACGGTGATAGGGTCATGCGGTCCGACTACATCGTGCAGAATGGACCCATATGCGCCGGCATTGCTTGATATGGGGCTAGCTGCGATGATTGGCAAGGGAGAACGCAGCAAGGAAGTTGTCGATGCGATTAAGCGAAATAGAGCAATTTACCTTTGCGCTATCGGTGGCGCAGGCGCTTTATATAGTCAATGCATTAAAGAATGTGAGGTAGCCGCATTCCCTGAACTGGGGTGCGAGTCAGTAAAAAAGCTTTATGTTGAGGATTTTCCGCTGATAGTTGCTAATGATTCTAGTGGGAAGAACATATTCAGCTAGATTTTCCAAAATATTATTATTTAATATTTTAAAAAAAGCTTGACAAACTAATAATTAAAAGGTATGATATAAATAACTTCTGATTTATTAGTTAAAAGCACTAGCAGCTTTGGAAGTGGGAATGTTAATGGAACCGACTTATCATGATATAGCTCAAATGACGGACGAGCAACTCATTGACTGCGCATTGCGTGGAGATGAATATACTGATGAGCCAATTACAGAGTTGATATCAAGGTATATGGCGATAGTAACATTCAAGGCACGACAAATGTCACAACAAATGCTGTTCAAGGATTTAGAAGTTGACGATTTAGCTCAAGAGGGGCTATTGGGATTGCTTGGCGCAATTAGGACTTACCGATCGGATAGGGGTAGCAAATTCTCAACATATGCGAATGTATGCATTTCAAATCGTATGAAAACGGCCGTTAGTAAAAGCGGCAGGAGGAACCTTATCCCACAAATATCGGACGAATTCTTAATGGAGGGTAGAGCAGCCCAGCCTCAGGATAACAATCCTGAAGATATCGTCATTGATAAAGAGAAGTCAAAAGAATTATCACTTAAGATAAATAGAGCATTATCAGAACTTGAAAGAGAAACATTGTATTTGTTTCTAAAGGGTTATAATTATGACCAAATGGCAAATCAGCTTATTACTTCGAGAAAAGCAGTGGACAACGCTTTGCAACGAGTCAGACGTAAGCTTAAGTCAGTGTTCAAGTCTGGCGAAACTCACCATCAGTAACAGTCAAGTGACTGTGCAATATGACCAGGTAGCTTAATTTCAGAGCGTTGTTTAACAAAGGTGTCGGTGTGAATCCGTCCAGGTCCACAAATATAGCTTTAAGCGAGGTAAAAAAACATGTACGAAGACAAGACATTACAATGTAAAGATTGCGGAAGCGAATTCGTTTTCACCGCTGGTGAGCAAGAATTCTATGCTGAAAAGGGCTTTGTGAATGAACCACAAAGATGTAAGCCATGCCGTGATCAAAGAAAAAATGCTTCTAGAGCCGACAGAGAAATGCACACTGCAACATGCGCATCGTGCGGAGCGGACGCTAGAGTACCTTTCAAGCCACGTGAAGATCGTCCTGTATACTGCAGCGACTGCTTTGCTAGAATGAGAGAAGAAGACTAAGCTAACAAAACTTGATAGCTTTATTAGCCATGGGGGATTATCCTTCATGGCTATTTCTTATTAGAGTGTGCAATGCGGCATTGGGAATTTTTTTGTTGCAAAAAAAGTTAATATTGGGTATAATAAAACAAGGAGCATTGTAATAATAGATGCCTATATAATATGAAGGAGGCAAAAATCCATGGAAATTACAAGGGATAGCATTATTGGAGATATTCTAGATACTGATGGGAGTACGGCGGTTTACTTCCTTGAGATGGGAATGCATTGTCTTGGATGCCCAGCTTCAAGGGGAGAAACTTTAGAGGAGGCTTGCCAAGTTCACGGTGTAGAAGTCAGTGAACTGATAGACAAGCTTGAAAAACATTTTAAATCGCATTAATGCTTATTTGTTAAATCGAGCCGTCCGATAGAAATTTATTAGCGGGCGGCTTTTTTTAGATATTATATAATCTGAGGGAGTTAAAACGGGTTATGCTAGATAGACGATTGGGCGCTGTTGCAAGTTTCGTACGGCGGGGTAGGAAGATAATAGACGTTGGTACGGATCATGCTTTATTGCCGGCATTTTTAATTAAGCAGGGGATAATCCCCAGTGCCTATGGTACGGATATTAGAGATGGACCGCTAAAATCGGCAAAAAAGACCGCATTGCAATACGGGATTGAAGAAGAACTGAAATTAATTCGGGCCGATGGATTGCATGGGGTGCCTACCGATGCCGACGATATCGTCATTGCGGGCATGGGGGCGAGCTTGATTTCAAGGATAGTCCTAGATGCACATTGGCTCAAGTTGCCGGGTAAGAGGCTAATTCTTCAGCCAATGCACAGGGCGGATATATTGCGTAAAAACCTCTACAACAATGGATTTGCTATCGATAAGGAAATTGCTGTTATTGACGGAGAATACGTATACTGCGTTATGTGTGTCGCCTATACTGGCGAATGCGTTGATGTAGATGATTATTTTGCATATACGGGCAAGATGGTCGATACATTGAATCAGGGGGGCGAGGATTCCCATAATGCAGCGCTATACCTACTCTTCCACGCAAAGAAAATTCGTGGTAAAGCGTGGGGACTTGCGAGGTCTACAAATAATGATAAGAGGGCGCAGTCGCAATATTGGGAGGATATTTCAAGAAGAATTATAGATTTAGTTGGGGTGAGGGAAATTAATATTAATGATGTTTACAAGAAAATTGATGAGATAGCGCCTTTTAGCTATGCGGAAAAAGGCGATAATAGCGGATTGCTTGTTGGCAATGGAATGAATGAAGTCACAAGAATTTTACTTGCGCTAGATATAACAAATGATGTTATTGACGAAGCGGCCGCTAAAGGATGCGAGCTAATTATCAGTCATCATCCTGTGATATTCCACCCTTTATATAGCGTTAATGAAGATAATCCTGTATATAGGCTGATTAAACACGGCATTGCGGCGATATGCGCACATACTAATATTGATATGACGAGTGGCGGTTTGTGCGATCTAATGGCTGATGCCATGGGAGTTAGAAGTGGTGAAGTTGTCAAAGTCATGACTTATGATGGCGATGTGCCGATAGGGTACGGGCGAATTTGCGAACTAGAGAAGGAATATTCCGCCGACGAATTGGCACAGCGAGTTAAAGAAGCATTTGGCAATACGGTAATACGTTATGTTGATGGGGGCAAGCCGATTAGACGGATTGTGTTAAGCTCCGGCGCAGGGTGGAGTATTATCGATTCTGCCCATGAAAAAGGATTCGACGCTTTTATAACCGGCGATTGTAAACATGATCAGCTAGTTGATGCCGTCAACAAGCAGTATACATTAATTGATGCTGGGCATTTCCACACTGAAACAATTTTCGCACCGATGTTAAGGCGGGAGTTGTTAGATGCCTTCCCGGCGGTTGATGTGATAATTGCAAATAGCAATGTCGACCCCGTGAAGTATCTATAAATTAGAAATCTATTATGAAATGAGAGATTTAAATGGCTTTAGATGGAGCCTTTTTACATTGTATTTTAAATGAGCTTACTCAGGGTGATGATGGTCTAATCGGTGCGAGGGTGGATAAAATCCACCAACCATCGAGAGAAGAGATTGTAATGTCCCTGCGTACGAGAGGAAGGAATGCGAAGCTCCTCCTATCGGCGAATGCGAGCAGCGCAAGAATTCATCTTACAAGGACAACACTAGAGAATCCAAAGCAACCGCCGATGTTCTGCATGCTACTGCGAAAGCATCTGAATGGCGGTAGGCTTATTAACATACGTCAAGATGGGCTTGAGCGGATTGCCGCACTTGACTTTGAATGCATGAACGAACTTGGGGATATTGTCACTATCACGCTGATATGCGAGATTATGGGCAGGCATTCGAACATAATTGTTGTCGATGCTAACGGCAAAATTATCGATGCAATTAAGAGGATTAATGCCGAGATGTCGAGTGTTAGGCAAGTTCTATCCGGGCTTGAATATTCGCCACCGCCACGTCAGGATAAGGCGAACTTCCTTACCGGTAATGAGCAGGAAATTCTGCTTGCTATTGACAATGCGAGGAATGAGGAATTATCCAAAGTTTTAGTTAAGTCGCTGGAGGGGATTTCCCCCATATTCGCACGTGAATGTGCATTCTTTGTTACGGGTGGGCAGAGTGTATTTAAAGAGGATTTAACTGAACCGATGAAAGCGAAGATACTTGACTTCCTAAAATGGTCGGCAAAGAAGATGAGGAAATGCCCCGAATACACAGTCGTTATTGAACAGTCGGGCAAGTTAAAGGATTTTAGCTTTATTAAGGTAAATCAATATGGCAATACGATGAAAACGGAGCAATATGATAGCGCAAGCGAGCTGCTTGATAAATTCTATCATGAACGTGATAGGCAGAGTAGAATGAAGCAGCGTTCACATGATTTATTAAAGCTTGTGACGAATACGTCGGAGAGAATTTCTAGGCGGGTCGAGGCACAAAGAATTGAACTACAAGAATCTAGGAACAGGGAATATCTTAAAATATGCGGTGACTTGATAAATGCGAATATATACAGGCTGGAACGGGGACAGACCTTTGCCGAGCTTGAGAATTTCTATGAAGAAGATTCGCCGATAGTGAAGATTAAGCTAGACCCACGCCTTTCGCCAGCGGGCAATGCTCAGAAATACTACAGCGATTATCGTAAGGCGGACAATGCCGAGAAGAAGTTAAAGAAATTAATAGCTAGCGGCGAGCAGGAATTAATCTACATTGATAGTGTGCTTGATGCTATAATGAGAACGACGGGTGAAAGCGATTTAATTGAAATTCGTGAGGAATTAGCACAGCAGGGATATTTAAGGCGAGCGAGGAAAACATCCAAGATGGAAAAGCCGCTCCCACCTATGAAATACAAGTCTAGTGACGGGTATGAAATTCTGGTAGGAAGAAATAATATGCAGAATCACAAGCTATCTTTAAAGATAGCTAAAAAACATGATATATGGCTCCATACGCAGGACATACATGGTGCCCACGTGATAGTCATCACAAATGGCGACGATGTGCCGATGCCAACATTGGAAGAAGCGGCGATAATAGCGGCATTCCACTCAAAGGCGAGGGAATCTGCTAGTGTCCCTGTAGATTATACCTATGCTAAATATGTTAAAAAGCCGAATGGCGCAAAGCCCGGCATGGTAATATTCGATAATAATAAAACGCTATACGTAACTCCCGATGAGCAAAGGATCGAATTATTATCGGTAAAACGCTAATATCTNAATAATTTACATTTAATGATTTGACACTNTGGATATAAATGTGGCATTATAATATAAGAAAGTTTTTGGAGGTTAGCATGAGAAAAGAACTGGATAAACTATATGAACCATCACGGGTTGAAGATAATATCTATAAACTTTGGGAAGATGGGGGATATTTCCACGCAGAAGTGGACAGAACGAAACAGCCGTATTCGATGGTAATACCGCCGCCGAATATTACGGGGCAACTCCACATGGGTCATGCACTTAATAATACATTGCAAGATATTTTAATCAGGTATAAGAGAATGCAAGGGTACTGTACAGTATGGATACCCGGCACCGACCATGCGTCAATTGCGACCGAGGCGAAAATTGTCGAGGCAATGCGTGAGGAAGGGCTAGATAAAGGCGATATCGGCAGAGATGGCTTTATGGAGCGAGCATGGGAATGGAATGACAAATTCGGTGGCACGATAACAAATCAGTTAAAGAAGCTTGGCTCATCATGCGATTGGGACAGGCAGAGATTCACTCTTGATGACGGATGTAGCAAGGCGGTTGAAGAAGTATTCATTCATCTATATGAAAAGGGACTCATCTACCGTGCCGAACGCATAATAAACTGGTGTCCGCATTGCAAGACCTCAATTTCCGACATTGAGGTTGAATATAGCGAGATGGCGGGGCATTTCTGGCATATTAAGTATCCGCTTGTTGATAGTGACGATTACTTAGAAATTGCGACAACACGGCCTGAAACTTTGCTTGGTGATACCGCCGTTGCCGTGCATCCTGATGATGAAAGGTATAAAGATTATATCGGTAAAAAGGTGATTTTACCGCTTGTAAATAAGGAAATACCAATTGTAGCNGATGAATATGTTGAGATGGATTTTGGAACTGGTGTAGTTAAGATAACGCCTGCACACGATCCTAATGACTTTGAGGTTGGATTAAGGCATGACTTGCCGGTAATTACGATAATGGACGATTCGGCTGTAATTAATGAAAATGGCGGCAAGTATCAAGGACTTGATAGATATGAAGCTAGAAAGAAAATGGTCGACGATTTAGAATCACAGGGTCTGCTAATTAAGATAAAGGACCATATGCACAATGTTGGTTCATGTCAGCGTTGTAAGACTGTTGTTGAGCCGATGGCATCGCTACAATGGTTTGTAAAAATGGATTCGCTTGCAAGTCCTGCAATTGACGTTGTGAAGAATGGCGAACTGCGTATTATTCCTGATAGACTTGAAAAAGTATATATGAATTGGATGGACAATATCAAGGATTGGTGTATTTCCCGTCAGTTATGGTGGGGGCACCGCATACCGGCATATTATTGCAATGAATGTGATGAAGTAATCGTATCAAGGCAGGAACCAAAGTCATGCCCTAAATGCGGGGGAAGTGTACGCCGTGATGAAGATACTCTAGATACATGGTTTTCGTCAGCGCTATGGCCATTTTCAACGCTAGGTTGGCCTGATAAGACGGAGGATTTAGATTACTTCTATCCGACTTCCACACTTGTGACGGGATATGATATAATCTTCTTCTGGGTAGCAAGAATGATTTTCTCAGGGATTGAATACATGGGCGAAAAGCCATTCGACACTGTTCTTTTTCACGGTCTTGTCCGTGATGAGGACGGGCGCAAGATGAGCAAATCGCTTGGTAATGGTATCGACCCGCTAGATGTAATTGCCGAATATGGTGCGGACGCATTGCGACTAATGCTAGTAACGGGTAACAGCCCCGGTAATGATATGCGCTATTCGACGGAGCGGGTGCGTTCCGGCAGGGGATTTGCGAATAAGCTATGGAACGCAACAAGATATATCATGATGAATTTGCCCGAAGATATGACCGAGATTGAACTACCTAAAAAGCTATGGATTGAAGATAAGTGGATTCTAAGCAAGTTCAATACATTAGCGAAGGAAGTAACGGAAAATCTAGATAAATTTGAACTTGGTGTTGCAGTGTCTAAAGTGCATGATTTCATTTGGGATATATATTGTGATTGGTATATCGAGCTAACGAAGCCACGCATTTTCGCCGGTGAGAATACCGATGATGAAAATGCGATACAAAGTGCGAGAGCGGCGCAGAATGTACTTGTATACTGTATGAGGGGAATGCTCAAGCTCCTTCACCCGTTCATGCCATTTATAACGGAAGAGCTATGGCAGGCAATTCCGAACGACTGCGAAAGCATTATGATTGCCGATTGGGTTAAATATGATGATGCGCTAAATTTCGAGCAGGAGGAAGCACAATTCCAGAAAGTTATTAATGTTATAAAAGGTGTTCGTGCTAGTAGGGCAGAAATGAATGTGCCCCCATCGAAAAAGGCTACATTATATATCGAAACAGAAGATATTAATGTATTCAAAGAGGGGGAGATTCTCATAAAACGTCTTGCGTATGCAGATGAAATTAAAGTTGCAAAGAGCCACAATGTCGGCGATATGATAACTGTCGTTACAGATAGCGCAAGGGTATTCATACCACTTGATCAACTTGTAGATAAGAAGAAGGAATTAGAGAGATTATCTAAAGAGAAACAGACAATAGAAAAAGATATGAACTTCCTTAATGCTAAGTTATCGAACGAAGGATTCTTAAATAAAGCACCGCAAAAGGTTATTGACGGTTTAAAGGCAAAGCTTGAAAAGGCAATGGACAAAAACGAACGGCTAGAGCAAAGTATTAAAGATATAAAAGGATAGCTAGCCTAGAGGGAGAACTGAATATGGATTATAGTCATGCCATGAAATATATAGGGAGTTTCGGCAGAAAAGGCGCCGGTGTGCAGGATTTAAGCCGGATTAGCTCACTGCTATCCTTGATGGATAATCCTCAGGAAAAATCAAAATTTATTCATGTTGCCGGCACTAATGGAAAAGGATCGGTTGTGACAATGTGCGCCGCCATTCTAGAGGATGCAGGCTACAAGGTGGGGAAATTCACTTCCCCCTATGTTATCGAATTTAGGGAAAGAATTGAGATTAATGGCGAGCCAATCAGCGAAGAAGATTTTGCAGAATTGTGCTTATATGTGAGCCAATACGAGAGTGCACTCACTGTACAAGGATACGAATTTTCCCAATTCGAGATTATCAATGCGATAGCTTTCGAGTATTTCGCACGGCAGGAATGTGATATTATATGTCTAGAGGCTGGAATAGGCGGTACGTACGATTCAACTAATGTTATTACATCGCCGCTTGTGTCGGTGATAACGGCAATATCCCATGATCACAATGATTTGCTAGGTAATACCATTGAAGAAATAGCACAAAATAAGGCAGGAATTATTAAGGATAGATGTCCGGTTGTAGTTGCTCCAATGCAAAATGAGGAAGCATTGGCTGTGATNATGGCGCAGAGCCTAGAAAAAAGCACATCTGTTTCAATGCCGAGCCTTAGCACTGTAAAGACTCTTGATAGTGGCATATATGGCAGCAAATTCACATACGGTGAAGATGAATATGAGATTCGGCTTGTTGGAGAACATCAGATTAGCAATGCTATTACAGCAATTGAAACAATTCGTGTTATTAGCAGGTGTGGATATGCAGTCGATGGTAAATCTATTAAACGTGGGCTTGCTAAAGCGAGCATTGCCGCTAGGGCAGAAATTTTATCAAAGAAGCCTCTCATAATCCTTGATGGTGCGCATAATCCAAATGGCATGAGAGCAATGGTAAAACTCCTTAACAAGGTAGAGGCGAAAAGGAAGATCGGCATTATTGGTATGGTGAGCGACAAGAATGCTCAGGATTCACTAGCGGAGATAGCACCAATTTTAGATGAAATCATTTTCGTTGAGGGATATAGCGAGAGGGAGATGAGTGCGGCGGAATTGGCGGAGGTTGCGCAGAATTATACCGATGTCAACACAATGGTCTTTCCAACGGTGTTAGATGGAATCGAATATGCGCAGGGAANTATAACAAAAAGTGATGCGGTAATAATAGCGGGTTCATTATTGCTTGCATCAAGTATAAAAAAGATTTTATCGAGAAAATAATCTACCTAACAAGATTTGACAAAATTTTCATAATAAATGCCTTATTATTAGAACAGGACGAACTGTTTTGGTAATAAGGCATNGNTTTTTAGGGGGAAGAGAAAAATGGCAGTCAAAATTGAAATAGGCGANAANATCATAAATGCGCGCCTAATCGGGGATATTGATCATCATACCGCAAAGGGAATGAGAGAGGAAATTGATAATGCGGTTGAACGAACACAAATTAAGAAGTTAGTTCTTGATTTTAAGAATGTTAGCTTCATGGATAGCTCCGGTATCGGGCTTGTTATGGGCAGATATAAAATCATGGAAGAAATGGGCGGAGTAGTAACGGTAGCGAATCCGTCGAACCATATTAAAAAGGTAATGCGTCTTGCAGGGCTTGATAGACTTGCTCAAATAGAGAACAGTACATCGGGAGGGAATGACGATGAAAATTAAGAATGAGGTTAAAATTACCTTAATGTCAAAATCGGCAAACGAATCTTTCGCACGGGTTGCAATAGCGGCATTCGCCGCACAGTTAGATCCGACTCTTGAGGAGATTGCCGATATTAAAACAGCAGTATCCGAGGCGGTGACGAATTGCATTGTCCATGCATATAAGGACACAGTAGGATCAATTAACATGGTCGCAAGATTACTTGAGGATAATATCCTATACATACGTATTAAAGATAAGGGATGCGGTATTACCGATATCAAGCAGGCAATGGAACCGATGTTTACTACAAGTGAGAGTGAGGAGAGGGCGGGTCTAGGATTTGCAGTAATGGAAAGTTTCATGGACAAGCTTAAAGTGACAAGTAGGGTGGGCAGAGGGACAACTGTTACAATGCGAAAGAAGATTACAGCACGCCCGAAAAACGATGGATAGTGTAAAAAGAAAAGAACGAATAGAGAATAATCTTGGACTTGTGCATTCCTGCGCCCATAGATTTAGGGGCAGGGGGATCGAATATGAAGATTTATATGGAGCGGGTTGTGTTGGGTTGATAAAGGCGGCGAGCGGATTCGACGAGAGCAGAGGATGGCGCTTTTCAACCTATGCAGTACCTGTAATTCTTGGCGAGATAAAGCGCCTTTTTCGAGATGGGGGAGCGGTCAAAGTTAGCCGCAGNCTAAAGGAATTGTCATTAAAGACAGTTCGCACTAGGGAGATTTTCATGAATAAACATGGCAGAGAGCCGACAATTTCGGAACTNGCTAAGAAGATGGACGTCACCCCTGAACAAGTCGCTGAAGCAATGTCGGCGAGCCTACCCCCAATATCGCTAACAGTTAGTGAAGATGACGGCGGCGGACAGATAGATATACCGGTGAATGCACCCGAGGAGAAAATCGCCGATATACTGTCGCTAAAACAGGCAATTGGCACATTAGAAGTTAAGGATAGGAAGTTAATTATCCTCCGCTACATTAATAATAAAACGCAAACAGAAACGGCGAAGCTCCTTGGAATGACTCAGGTGCAAGTATCAAGGCGTGAGAAGAAGATCCTAATGCAATTGCGTGAGGGCTTAACGGGATAGGGCAAAATTTATTCTAGGTAATTTTCATTGACAGAGAGCGACTATGATACTATAATGTAAATAGCGATTTATTCATGGGGGATGTAAATGAAAAGATATATTACTGCGCTAATTGCCCTAATCATGACGGCATTGCTGCTATCTTCATGCACAAAAAAGGCAGAGGGCTATGAAATTATAAAAAATGCGAGAAAAGAATATACGAAATATGACAGTGCGAAGATCGTTGTAACCAACGACTTAACTGGGCAGATTTCACAGGAATTCTCCTTCAAATATGAGGGCGACACCTTAACATATGTCTATATGGGTGCTGGCGAAAATGGCGAGCTTTATTATGAATACCACAATGGCGATGAACTCCATATCTATGAAAGTGGCGAGTGGTCAATCTATATGAAGGGCGACGGTAAATATCAATCCTATTCACGAAGAAATCCACATTCAATGGCTAGTGAGGGCGTTTTCCTATTCGTGAATAAGGCAATTGATGAAGCACGAATTGAAGAAGTAGACGGTGGGACAAAGATAGAATATATCTATGATGCTAAGGAATTATCTAAGCAGATGAGCCGTCAGCTAGAGGAAATTGGTGATATTAAAACATTCGAAATTCATTTTAATCTGAATGCTGATGGGAATATCATGCAAATGCGGCAAATTAGCACGTTGATAAAAACAGATGAGAATGGAAATGAAAGTCAGGAAGATATTGATTATAAGCTAGAAGTATCTGAAGTAAACGCAGTAAAAGAGATAAAGAAGCCCGATACTAACTAGGGAAAGTGCGATATTACTGATGAATCACTTAAAATTGAAGAACATGACGAAAGTTAATATTAAAGTCACGCTTAATTTACATTTATAATTGCACATATACTTGCATAAGGCGTTGCAATATAGTATAATAATCAAGCGTGACTGCGACAAGATATGCGTTGAAGCGAAAGGTTGCCGCTTATTTAGCGGGTTTTTTCGTGGAGTATGTCCGATTTTAAACCGGGCGACAAAAATACTTTAACAGTTACCTATCTTCCCGATGGGTAAAGATGTTCGTTGTGTGTATTTGACTTGAAACCCGCAAAACATTTAGTTTTTCGGTTTTTTTAATGTTTACAGTGAAAACACACGGCAACGTGTTAGGTAAAAGAGCGTTGCCCCCAAANTTTACCCTTTAAGGAGGCGATGGAAGTGGCAGTCAANGAAAAAATCAGAATCAAGGTTAAGGGTTATGAACACGCAGTAGTTGATGCGGCAGCAGCAAAAATTGTTGAAACCGCTAAGCGTACTGGAGCTAGAGTATCTGGGCCAATACCGCTACCAACAAAGAAAGAAATTATTACAGTTCTTCGTGCAGTTCATAAGNACAAGGACAGCAGAGAGCAGTTCGAAATGAGAACGCACAAGCGTCTAATCGATGTAATTCGTCCAACGAATAAAACTGCAGAAGCACTACAAAACCTTGAACTTCCTGCTGGCGTTGATATTACAATGGAATTCTAAATAATATCAAGGGCGCAGGTCAATGTTGGCGGCTCCCCCGTCAACCAATAACCTAAATAGGAGGAAAGAGTATGCAAAAAGGAATTATCGGCAAGAAGATCGGCATGACGCAGATTTTCGACGAGGCAGGTAAGGTTATCCCTGTAACGGTAATTGAGGCAGGTCCGTGCGTTGTCGTTCAGAAGAAAACTGACGAAAATGATGGCTATAAGTCGATTCAAATTGGTTTCGAGGACGTATCGACAAAGAAAGCAAACAAACCAATGCAAGGCCATTTCGCTAAGGCTGATGCCCCACTAAAAAGAACGCTAAGAGAATTTAGACTTGATGATATTGATAGCTATAATATTGGCGATATTATTAAGGTAGATATCTTTGAAGCTGGAGAAATCGTTGATGTTTCGGGAATCAGTAAGGGAAAAGGATACCAAGGAACAATCAAACGTTTCAATTACGGCAGAATTAAAGAAACACACGGATCGGGACCGGTCCACAGGCATGCCGGCTCATTAGGAGCGGCGGCAACACCGGCTAGAATTGTCAAGGGGACAGGACTCCCTGGGCATATGGGTGATGAAAAGGTGACAGTACAAAATCTCACTATTGTTAAAGTTGACGCAGAGAACAATCTTATCGCTATAAAGGGCGCAGTTCCAGGACCTAAGGGTGGAATTGTTACTATTGCCCCAAGCGTTAAGATGGCGTAAAGGAAGGAGGAAGCAATATGCCAAAGGTTTCAGTATTTGATATGGCAGGTAAGCAGGTTTCCGACCTTGAGCTGTCAGAAGCGATATTCGGTATAGAGCCAAATGAGGCTGTATTACATGAAGTTATTAAAAACTATCTTGCTCACCAACGCCAAGGTACACAATCTACCAAAACTAGGACGGAAGTCCGAGGCGGCGGTAAAAAGCCATGGAGGCAAAAAGGTACAGGCCATGCAAGACATGGGTCGATCCGCTCACCAATTTGGAAAGGCGGCGGTGTTGCACTAGGCCCAAAACCAAGGGACTATACCTATTCTTTAAATAAAAAGGTAAGGAAATTAGCACTTAAATCGGCATTATCACAAAAGGCTATCGAGGAAAACATCGTTGTTGTTGATAACATCAAGTTCGACGAATATAAGACAAAGGCTTTTATAGAAATGTTAAAGGCACTCAATGTTGACAAGAAAGCACTCATTGTTATGCCCGATGCCGAGGACAAAGTAATTAAAAGTGCAAACAATATTCCTGGTATTAAAACTACACTTGTAAACACGTTAAANGCATATGACGTTTTAAATCATGATAAATTTATCGTGGTTAAAGATGCCGTAGCTTTGATTGAGGAGGTGTATGCATAATGAGAACACCACAGGATATTATAATCAGCCCAATCGTGACTGAGCATTCTCTAGAGTGCCAAGCACAGAACAAATACACCTTTAAGGTAGCAACCGATGCTAATAAGATCGAAATTGCTAAGGCGGTGCGTGATCTATTCGGTGTAGAAGTTAAAAAGGTGAACACAATGCATTGCAGAGGTCGAGCAAAACGTGTCGGCAGATTTGAAGGGAATAAACCAGATTGGAAAAAGGCAATCGTAACTCTAACAGATGATTCAAAACCAATTGAATTCTTTGAAGGAATGATTTAATTTTTCCGTATTAAGCAAAAGGAGTGAAAATACATGGCAATGAAACATTACAAGCCCATCACGCCCGGTAGACGTGGTATGACTGTAAGCGATTATTCGGGCTTGTCAAAGGTAGAGCCAGAGAAGAGTCTGCTTGAGCCGCTTAAGAAAAATGCTGGTCGCAATAACCATGGTAGGATAACTGTTCGACACAGGGGCGGCGGAGCTAGAAGAAAGTATCGTATTATAGATTTTAAAAGAGATAAAGTTGGAATGGATGCAACAGTACTATCAATCGAGTACGATCCAAACCGTACTGCTCATATTGCACTACTTCAATATGAAGATGGCGAAAAGCGCTATATAATTGCGCCGAGTCGACTTAACGTTAATGACGTTGTTAGATCCGGACAAGATGCTGACATTAAACCAGGTAATGCGCTACCGTTAACGCATATTCCAGTCGGTACAGTGATTCATAATATTGAGCTATATCCAGGCAAGGGCGCTCAGTTAGTGCGTTCCGCTGGGAATACAGCGCAATTGATGGCTAGAGAGGGCAAATATGCTCTTATTCGTCTTCCAAGCGGCGAACATAGATATGTGCCGGTTGATTGTATGGCGACAGTAGGACAAGTTGGCAACATAGATCATGAGAACTTGAACATTGGTAAAGCGGGCAGGAAACGCCACATGGGATGGCGCCCAACTGTTCGTGGATCGGCAATGAACCCGAACGATCACCCGCATGGTGGTGGTGAAGGTAA
>JGI24707J26582_10001131_pt1 | contig 21228 bp, 12 predicted proteins | sample BioPla1DNA1_FD_26582 | JGI IMG/M metagenome (IMG submission 26582)
GTATTTACCTCAATGCATTTGAAAATGGAGTTCAACTATACCAGGGATTAGAGCAATATTTTAAGTTTTATAATTGCGAAAAGAAACACCAATCACTTGATTATCAAACACCTGAAAAATTATTTAGAAAAATTGTGTAAAACACTTGAAAGTTTCAAAAAGATCTCTAACTTTGCAAAGTTAAAGATTTAAGTTCTTTGAAAAATAAAATATTAACAAATTTAAAAAACTGTCCTAATAAAAGGGGACACTTAACTTTTCAGGAACGAAAATAAATAATTACAAGGGTGGTGTATAGACAGACTAAGGTTTAAAAGACAGGTCTTTATACAATGTAATGTGACTGTAGAATGTCCATAAAGGACTAAAAACTGCTTCGATAAAATCGACCGAATTGCTATAAACATCATTCTTAGCGCAGCTGCTAAAGTATAAGTTTTGAAATAATTCAACAACTTCAGTTGGGGAAATTTCTTTTTTTAATTCATTATCGGCTATTCCTTTACAAACCGCATCTGACCACCCATTGATGTCTTTTTTGATAACTTCTTGGACCTTCTCTTGAAACAGGGGATAATGTTTATTTGCTTGCAATAATAAATGATGAAAGCCACTGAGCGGATTTAAACTAATATATTCTTTGGCAAACCAAGCCCAAATATCGGATAAGTGTTTCTCGCGCAATAGTATATATTCTCTTAAGCTTAAACTTGTATTTATATCGCTAACAAAATAAAGTGCATTGAGATTTGAGAAAAAATATGTGTCAATAGTAAAATAAAAAAGGTTATTTTTATCTTTGAAATGATGATATACACTTCCTCGTGTTTTGTCTATATACTTTTCAAATTCACGAATCGTAATCCTCTCAAAACTTTCTCTAAGAAAAACTTTAAATAATTCATGAGCTATTTTCTCTTTGGCTGATTTTTTCTTGTCGGGGGTAAACAAATCTCGCATAACTAAATAGTTACTAGTTTATTATTGTATAGGACCCTCTTATTAAATAAAAAAGGGTACGAAACCTTACGTGATTCCGAAACGAGGGTACAACCAAATACCCAAAAGAACGAAAACAGCAAAGTTCGTACCCGTATGTGGTATAAATACATACGAGAGAACATTGCGTATTTTACTCGTTCTTTTTTCTGAAAATTGGTTGTTTTTCGTTTCGAGTTAATACGAATGCAAACAATGCGTTAGCAATAGAATTGCTTTCCGCATATTATTGACTACAAAATTACATGAAAATCTCCCTATTTCCAAGCGCGTGTCATAAAAATCAAGGCCCGGCTTTTCCCAGGCTGCCGTACGGTGCTCGAAGCACAAATGTTACCTTTGTAATAATTAACGGGCTTTACGGCCCCAGTATTAATTAAATTCCGACAATTTTATGGAAAAAGCTTGTGGCCTTGACGTTCACAAAGATAGCGTGTTTGCTTGTATTTTGAATGAATAGGGCGAAAAAATTTTCGAAAAACGTTTCGGGACACTTACTCCCGATTTGACGACATTGCGTGATGTGCTTGTGGAGTACGGCTGCGGGCGTGCGGCCATGGAAAGTACAAGCATCTATTGGATGCCCGTGTGGCACGTATTGGAATCGGATATTGAACGGACTCTGGCAAATCCGGATTTTATCAGCCAATTACCCGACAGAAAGAGCGATGCCAAAGATGCCGCCTAGATTGGCGAGTGTTTGCAAAAAACCAGATACGGGGCAGTTTTGTAGCCGGCGATTTGCTGCAACAGATGCGGCAATACACCCGCCAATGTTACCGCCTGACCAGGAACCGTGTACGCCTGGAACAACAAATGGATAATCAGTTGCAGCGGTGCAACATCCGTTTTTCCAATTACATCTCCAACCAGGGCAAAAACGTATCGCAACGAAAGATTATCCGCGCGATAATCGCAGGCGAACGCGACCCGACCGCCCTTTGTTCGCTTGTTCACGGCAGGACCCTGAACAAGCACGGGCGAGATGTAATCACGTCTTCCTTGGACGGTGTGATTGGCAATTGCGATGTTGAAATGCTTAAACAGTGTATGGAACAAATAGAGTTTTTAGACCATCAGCAGGCCGTGTGCCTTACCCGTTTAGAAGAATTGGTAAACACCCATTTTGCCAAGGAAATCTCCTTGCTGTGCTCCATACCGGGTATTAAACTTTTCAGCGCCTATTGCATTTTAGCCGAAACAGGAAACGACATGACCCACTTTCAAAAAGCCACCCATTTAATCGGATGGGCAGGCTTGAAGCCCCGAAACGATGAAACGCCCGGAAAAATACGCTCGCGCAAAACTTTGCACGGCAACAAATACTTGCGCCAAATGCTAACAGAATGCGCATGGTCTGTTACCCGTTCAAACAAAACGTTTTTGGGACGAAAGTTCAATCATTTGTCAAAACGCATGAAATCGCAAAAAGCGCTTGTTGCCATAGCACGTAAAATGCTTGTCATTATTTACAATGTGCTCAAAACAGGCTTGCCTTTTGACCCGACAAAAAATCTACAGGCTCTTTTGCCTGATTGAGACACTGTCTTTTACGGACGTTTCTCTCCGACTATCTCGCAGGTCCCTATCTTTGTGGTGAATGAATAATTATCCCGTTTTCGCAAAATGAACACTCCCAGACACAGTCGGTAATGAAAGCGCGTGTGAGACAGGAAAGCTCGCAGAGGAAAGTATCTTATTTTACAACCAGGCTTTGAGGCGGCATTATTGCTGACTCCAAGGTCGTATTGGTCGCAATCTAACCTTGTGCGGTAGCAGAAAACTTATTATCAAGATGATATATAAAGTAACTGATGATAGGAATAGGGGATTTATAGAGGAAAGATATATAATTGTTTAAAAAAAACGTCATTTTTTTCTCTTATATTGAGCGTATTTTGTACATCAACATAATAGACTTTTGTTAGCTTTTCCACTCTTTTCCCTTCCTCTCCCTTCCAATCCATCCACTTTCCTTACCAACCAATTTTCCCTCTATATTTGCTGACCTAAACCTTAAAAAGCAAATAATATGGAAACAAACAATTCAGACAACTACGTTCTTGTACTTGAAGACCGCAGTCAAGCCAAATCTGCCGATGAAGCCGGCAAAATATCCGTAGTGTCATCCATCGACAAAAACGGCAAAATCAATACCGTAGAGCCTTTGGACAGCAACAGCAATGCTTTTATGAAGTTCAAAAAGAACGACAGCATGTTGCAAAATTTCTTTTCCAATCTTAGCCAACAATTTAAAGATCCGTCCCATACGGGCGTTTATCAACTGTTAGCAGATAAGGTGGAGGAATCGGTAGGTGTACTCAAAAAAATGTTGGAAAACCGAGATACTCCTGCCAACAAATCCGCTCTTGATGCCGTAAGAGTAACCGCAGACGATTTCGCACCCACACAAAAACCAACCGCCATTAATCCCGATGATGTTGATTGGAAAGAGATGGAACGCATCGGGTTATCCAAAGAAAAATTGGAGCAATCGGGCGATTTAGAAAAGGTGTTGAATTGGCAAAAGTCCAATCTTTTATCCATTGCCATTCCTTTTGGCGATACCACCATCTACACCGAAGCTCGTGTCGCACTTCGACATGATGAAGACGGTAAACTTGGTTTAGCCATTCACACTTTACGAAAAGAGCCGCAATTGGATTTTCCCTATATGGGCTACCGTTTCAGTGAAGAAGATAAAGAAACACTGCTCCAAAACGGAAATTTAGGAAAACAGGTGGAACTCACTCCTAAAAACGGAGAACCGTTTAAAGCCTATATCTCTATTGACCCACAAACCAACGAAATTATCGCCTTGAAAGCTGACCGGATAAATATTCCACGAGAGATAAAAGGTGTGGAACTCACTTCCGAACAGTATAAAGATTTAAGCGAAGGAAAAGCCGTGAAAGTGGAAGGAATGCTTTCCCGAAACGGAAAACCATTTGATGCTACGCTTCAAGTAAATGCAGAACGTAGAGGCATCGAGTTTATTTTTGACAACAACAGGTCGTTTAAAGAACGTCTTTCGCCGGAACAAAAGCCCGAAAATAAATACGGTATTGCCGGCACTATTTGCGGACTTACTCTCTCAGAGAAGCAGCAAAAAGCACTTTCTGACGGGAAAACTCTTTACCTGAAAAACATGGTGGATAAAGAAGGACAGCCGTTCAATGCCTATGTGCGTTTTGATAAAGATGAAAACCGTCCACGTTTTTACAGATGGAACCCCGACAAGAAAGAAGGAAAAGTAGAAGCCGTTGCCGAAGAAAACAAAACCCAAGTGGCGGTAAACAATGAAGGCAAAACCAACGAAGCTACCAAAAACGTGAAAGAGCCGCTCAAAAGCGGACAAACACGACCGGACGAAAAGCAGAAAGCCAAACAGGAGAAAAAACAGGAACAAGCTACCAAGAAAAGAGGCAGACACATATAATTGTCCTACGTGGTTGGGCAAGTCGATTATACAATCCGCTTGCCCAATTTTTTAACATTTTATTTACTAACCTAAATCTAATTATTTATGAAAACATGCATCATTGCGGAAAAACCTTCCGTGGCACGCGACATTGCTCGTATTGTGGGAGCAAATCAAAAACAAGACGGCTATCTTACCGGAAACAATTACACCGTAACATGGGCATTTGGACATCTCGTAACGTTGGCGATGCCTGCCGAATATGGTTTCGAGCAATACAACGCTGACGATTTACCCATTCTGCCCGAACCTTTTAAACTGACGGTTCGTCAAGTGAGAAAAGGAAAAGAGTATATTGCCGACCCTTCGGCTCTCAAACAACTAAAAATCATTCGCACCTGCTTTGACCAATGTGAACGAATTATTGTCGCTACCGATGCCGGACGTGAAGGAGAGCTTATTTTTCGCCATATTTTTGACTATTTGCAATGTAAAAAACCTTTCGACCGACTTTGGATAAGTTCATTGACCGATAAAGCCATTCGGGAAGGATTGGAGAAATTGAAAAACGGTTCAGAATACGATAATCTATATTTTTCAGGGAAAGCCCGAAGTCAAGCCGATTGGCTTGTCGGTATCAATGCAAGTCGAGCACTTTCTATTGCAGCCAAAAAAGGCGGTTATTCGTTGGGACGAGTGCAGACACCCACTCTTTCGATGATTTGCAAACGGTTTCTCGAAAATAAAAATTTCCAAAGTGTGCCGTATTGGCAAATAAAACTCACTATCGAAAAAGCGGGTATTCGTTGTAAAGCCGTAAGCGACACTAAATTTGAAGATAACGCCATCGCCCGTTCTGTCTGCAACGCTTACTTTGCAGACAAAACCGGCTTATTAACGGTGTCAAAAATCGAGCGAAAGACGGTTGATACAGAACCGCCCTTCTTATTCGATTTGACAAACCTGCAAAAAGAGACAAACCGAAAACACGGCTTTTCTGCCGATAAAACTCTTTCCATTGCTCAAAGCCTGTACGAGAAAAAGTTAATCACTTATCCACGTACAGGCAGCAGATATATCGGCGAAGATGTTTTTGAAGAAATCCCTTCGCTTATCGAAAACCTGCACATACATCCCATTTTCGGAAACTACGCCCGAACACTTAGCCAAAAAATGCTGAACAAACGAAGCGTAAACGATGCCAAAGTAACAGACCATCACGCTTTGCTGATTACCGAAAACCTTCCCGACAGATTAACCGCTGACGAGCAAATAATTTACGATTGTATCGCTTCACGAATGTTGGAAGCCTTTTCAGAAAAATCTACACAAGAAGTACAAAATGTAGTGTTTTCTATTGGAGAGTATCTTTTCAAAACGAAAAACAGTCGCCTTTTAGTAAGCGGTTGGCGAAGCGTGCTGAACGAAAAAACAGAAACGGATGAAAATGAAACGGTACAGACCGAACTTCCCAATTTTATGCAAGACGAAACCATACCCGTTCAATCTCACGAAATCACTCAACATCAAACCAAACCCAAACCGCTTTATAATGAAGCAACTCTACTTTCCGCTATGGAGACGGCAGGCAAAGAGGTTGCCGATGAAGAAGCCAAAGCCGCGATGAAAGAGTGCGGGTTGGGAACGCCTGCCACGCGTGCCGCCATTATCGAAACTTTAATTATAAGAGATTACATCGTCAGAGAAAAGAAGAGTTTAATTCCTACCGAAAAGGGACTTGCCGTTTTCGAGATTGTAAAAGACCGTAAAATAGCCGATGCAGAGATGACCGGAAGTTGGGAAAAAGCGTTGGCAGATATCGAAACCGGAAAGATGAATGCAGAAACATTCCATAAAGGTATTGAGATTTATACCCGACAAATCTGTAAGGAGTTGTTGTCTCTCTCTTTTTCTAACAATTCTACAAATCTAATGGATTGTCCCAAATGCAAAACCAAAAACCTGATATTTTATCCCAAAGTAGCCAAATGCAAAGAGTGTGATTTTTTAGTATTCCGTGAAATTTGCGGACTGTTACTTTCCGATGAACACTTGAAAGCTCTGTTTACCGAAGGAAAAACACCATTACTAAAAGGCTTAACCGCCAAAAGCGACAAAAAATTCAATGCTCGATTGGTATTAAATGCCGATCACACCACATCTTTTGCTTTTGAGCCTAATAAAAAATCCGATACCAAATATAACCGAAAACCTTAATCTATCTCTATGGCTTACAACAAAAGGCAGACCCTTATTGCCAATACCGAAGCGATACGAACCCTGTTTCGTATCGAAAAAGAGCATCGCTTACCCACAACTGCCGAACGTGAAATTTTATCCCGATACAACGGTTTCGGCGGACTAAAATGCGTGCTCAATCCTACCGATACATTAGCCGATTTGAACCGATGGACGGAATCCGAAAAAGAGCTTTTCCCGTTAGTGGCTGAACTCAAAGAGACTATCCGTCAAAACACAGTAAACAGTCAAGAGTTTAATCTTTTTTGGAACAGCATCAAACAGAGTGTTTTGACTTCGTTTTATACGGATAAGCGAATAACCGATGCCATTGCTGATGTTTTGGACAATGCCGGTATTCGCATTGACAAGATGCTTGACCCTTCCGCCGGAATGGGTGTATTCATACAATCTTTTGCCCGACCATATACGCAAGTAACCGCTTTCGAGAAAGATAAAATAACCGGACGCATCCTGAGAGCATTGTCGTCAGACAGACAAAATACGGATATAAATATTCAAGGGTTTGAAGAAATTCCTGCCGAAAAAAACGGCACGTTCGATTTGATTACGAGCAATATTCCATTTGGGAATATGGTGGTTTACGACCGAGCCTACGCCAAAGGCAAAGACCCGATTAAGGAGGTTTCTACGCGAGCCGTGCATAACTATTTTTTCGTGAAAGGATTGGATACGCTTCGAGAAGGCGGCATAATGGCTTTTATCACTTCAAGAGGCGTGTTGGACAGTTCCAAAAACGAACCAATCCGTCGTTATTTAATGGAAAACAGCCGACTTATTTCAGCACTTCGTCTGCCTGATAAGATGTTTAGCGAAAATGCCGGAACGGATGTCGGAAGTGATTTGATAGTATTACAAAAACAGACAGGAAAAGGTATTGCAAACAAAACGGAAGAACTTTTTACTCAATCTTTCAGCGTACCCAAAGGCGATGGTTTCAGTATCGCCTTTCATCATAACGCACTTTTCGAGGGAGATAGCGATGAAGTAAAAAGTCGTCTTGTCGCTACCGATAAAACGATGGATACCGACCCTTACGGCAAACCTTGTTGGGTTTATACCCACGAAAAAGGTATAGACGGCATTGCTGATGATTTGACAAGAAAGCTTTTTGTCGATGTAAATAACAGATTGGATAAACAACTCTATCGAACAGGTGTTGCGAGTAATGAAGATATTGATATAGAGCAAAATACAAAAGAAAGGCAACCCAATGAAGAAAATTTGCATTTAAAAGAGATTACATCTCACATCAACAATCCGTGGTTACTGTCGGAGTTGGAACGAACTAAATTTCAAGAAAACAAGAACATATCTGATTTGCAAGAAGGCGATATGCTGCATATCCGTTTTTTAGGAACGGAAACAATGGCGGTTTACACCGAAAATCCGTCTGCCACGCAAGCCGAAACGGTTCGAGCGGTTATCAGTGCGGATGAAAAAGGCGAAAACAGAGGTTTAATTACTGTCCCTACAAGCGATATTTTAGGTGTGTATGCCGTAAGTTCCGCTATGGAACAAAATATTGCTCAGCAAAACGAAATAGACGAAACTGTTAATTCTGACCAATCGCCGATAGAAGAACTGCAAAAGTTGCAAAAAGAGATTTTATCTAAACAAGAGGATAAAAACATTTTGGTGTTGATGCGACACGGCGATTACTACGAAAGTATCGGGAAAGTAGCTGAAACGGTTTCACAAGTGTGCGATATTCCACTTCTAACACGAGCGGGAACACCTTACGCAAATTTTCATCATTACCAATTAGACCAATATCTGCCATTGTTGGTGCGAAGCGGCAATCGTGTTGCACTCGTGGATAGATTGGAAGAACCCAAACAGGAAGTAAAGAAAGAGGTTACCGAAAAGGAAACCGAAAAATCGGAAGAGCAGCAAGCTTACGACCTTGTTCCCAAATCTATCCAAAAACAACTTCCCGGACTTTATGCAACCGACAATGAATTGATTGGAGACCGTATTGCTTACGCACGTTATTTTCATCCGATGAGCTCCTACACGGCGTATCTTTTGGAATACGACCCGAAAGAAAAATTGGGTTTCGGACTTACCACGATGGGTTACGAGTGGGAGTTGGGTTATATGTCCATCGAGGAGATGCAGTCGGTAAAGGTTATGGGATTGGGTATCGAGCGAGATATTCATTTTCAACCGAAAGCTTTATCGCAAATCGAAGAGTTGAAAGAGTATGTCGGCGAAAATTATACACATGCCGAAGAAATTCAAATTATAGAACCTGAACCTGACAAAGCGGAAGAAACATCCGATGAGCCTATAATTACGGAAATAGAGGAAGTTGAAACCATCCCTGCACCGGAAGAAAAAGCACCTGATGGAGTTCCCGTTTTTACACTTTTCTCGCAATTTGAAAACCAATCTGAGCTTGAAATACGTCCCGATTTGGAAGCACCGCGTAAAATGAACGACCAACAGGTCTATTTCGATGCAGACCATCATCCGATAGTTTCAACTTCAATGGATGAAGATTTCGGACTTTTCCCGCCGGAGGAGATAGCGGCATGGAATCGTGAAGTGGAAGCTTTTAATCAAATCGAGCAACAACGTAAAGCAGAAGTAAAGCCAACGCCAAACCCTGTAACACCATCTGTTTCCAATCTTTCAACAAGTCCGACAATAAAACCCAAACCGAAACAACTCGTTCGGAACAGAGGAAGTCGGGCAAAGAAAGAGGCATTGCCGAAGCAACCTGACCTGTTTTCCGGAATGTGGAATGAGCCGATTTCTAAAAAAAAAGCAGAGCAGCCGGAAACAAAACTCAAATCCCTTTTCGATGCATCGTCACGTCCTTATCTTTCCGCTATTGGTAAACATTTGCGGGACGGTTCGGTAGTTGTTCAAGGGAAACAAATCGGTTATTTGTCGGGTATAAACTCAGCCAATCCGCAGTTTAATCCCATTGACTTGCCATACGCTCAGCTCTCAAAAATGAGTTTGTATGTTGATATTCGGGATACTTACCATCGTCTTTACGATTACGAAGCGAGTAAATCGGTTGAGGACAAGGAGCAGCGAAGTCGCCTAAACACGCTTTACGACCGATTTGTGAGCAGTTACGGACATTTGAACAGTCGCAAGAATGCGGAACTGTTGCGAATGGATAGCGGCAGTAGCGAGATTTTCTTTTTGGAAAGAAGCCTTGACGAAAAATATATCAAAGCTGATATTTTCGATCGTCCTACTGCTTTTGCCGTCGGAGAATTGGAGAGTGCAAGCGACCCTATGGAAGCTCTTTCGGCATCGCTCAATAAGTTTGGCGATGTCAATCTGCCTTATATCTGTTCGCTTTTACCCGAAAAGGAAGAGAGCGAAATTCTTTCGGAATTGGAAGGTCGTATCTATTACCAACCCGAAGAGAACAGTTATCAAATTGCCGATAAATTTATCGCGGGAAATGTGATTGAAAAAGCCGATAATTTAGAGCAATGGATATTGGGAAACGGCGAAAATGATGCGGTAAAAGCAAGTTTGCAAGCTTTACGGGAAGCCATACCTACGCCTGTTCCTTTTGCCGATTTGGATTTTAACTTTGGAGAGCGTTGGATACCGTCAGGTGTTTATGCCAAGTTCGTATCGGAATTGTTCGATACCGATGTAACGATACATTATAACTCGTCTGCTGACGAATATACCGTGAAATCGGACCGCAAAACACCGCAGATTTACCACGCTTTTGCCGTAAAGGGAGAGTTTCGCACCTACGACGGTATCAATCTGACCAAGCATGCTTTACACAACACAATTCCCGACATCAGTAAGTCAAAAATGGTTATCGACCCCAAAACGGGAGAAGAAAAACAAATAAAGGTGCGGGACGGCGAAACCATCCAATTGGCAAACAGTAAAATTGAAGAGATAAGGGAGCATTTTACGGAGTGGTTATCGCGACAATCCGATGAGTTTAAGAACAAGTTGGCGGAGCGTTATAATCGTCTGTTCAACTGTTTTGTTCGTCCTGAGTACGACGGTAGTCATCAAAGTTTTCCCGGATTGGACTTGAAACGATTGGGCATATCCGATCTGTATAAAAGTCAGAAAGATGCCGTATGGATGCTCAAAACTAACGGCGGCGGAATTTGCGACCACGAAGTGGGTGCGGGAAAAACTCTGATAATGTGTTGTGCAGCTTACGAGATGAAACGTTTGGGATTGGCAAACAAGCCGATGATTATCGGGCTAAAAGCCAATGTGTATGATATTGCCGAAACATTCAGTAAGGCTTATCCCAATGCACGTATTCTCTATCCGGGCAAGAACGATTTTACAGCCAAAAACCGTGTTCGCATATTCAACGACATCAAAAACAACGATTGGGATTGCGTAATTTTAACGCACGAGCAGTTTGGAATGATACCGCAAGCGTTGGAAATACAGCAAACCATTTTACAGCAGGAACTTGATTCCGTGGAAGAGAATTTGGAGGTTCTGCGTCAGCAGGGTAAAGAGATATCGAGAGCAATGCTCAGAGGTTTGGAAAAACGCAAAAACAACTTGGAAGTGAAACTGTCGCTTATCATGGACGATATTGCCGAGCGGAAAGATAATGTTACGGATTTTAAACGTATGGGCATAGATCATCTGTTTGTAGATGAAAGTCATAAATTCAAAAACCTTACTTTTACCACCCGACATGATCGTGTTGCGGGATTAGGAAATCCGGTAGGCAGTCAGCGTGCATTGAACATGTTATTTGCCATTCGCACCATACAGGAGCGTTCGGGAAAAGACCTTGGAGCGACCTTTCTGTCGGGTACTACTATCAGCAACTCGCTTACGGAACTTTACTCGATTTTTAAGTATTTGCGACCGCAAGCGTTGGAGAAACAGGGTATTCGCACTTTCGATGCGTGGGCAGCCGTTTTCGCCGAGAAAAGCACCGATTATGAGTTTTCCGTTACCAACGAGATTATTCAAAAAGAGCGTTTCCGCACCTTTATTAAAGTGCCTGAATTGGGAGCGTTTTACAGCGAGATTTGTGATTTTCGTACCGCCAAAGATATTGGCATAGACCGACCCGAAAAGAACGAAGTTTTGCATAACATTCCACCCACACCGGAACAAGAGGTTTTTATCCAAAAGTTGATGGAGTTTGCCAAAACGGGCGATGCCACGATTTTGGGACGTGAACCGTTATCGGAAAGAGAAGAAAAAGCCAAAATGCTTATCGCTACCGATTATGCACGTAAAATGAGTTTGGATATGCGAATGATTGACCCTTCATTTTCCGACCACATCGACAACAAAGCTTCACATTGTGCCAAGTTGGTAAACGATTATTATCAAAAATACGATGCTCAAAAGGGAACACAGTTTGTCTTTTCCGATTTGGGAACTTATAAGCCGAACGAGTGGAATGTTTATGGCGAAATAAAACGAAAACTGACGGAAGATTACGGTATCCCGAGCAGCGAAATACGTTTTATTCAAGAATGTAAAACGGAGAATGCCAAAAAAGCGATGATAGCTGCGATGAATAGAGGCGATATTCGGGTTCTGTTTGGTTCAACCGAAATGCTCGGTACGGGAGTGAATGCACAGAAACGTGCCGTTGCCGTGCACCACTTGGATACGCCGTGGGTGCCGAGTGCGTTGGAACAACGAGACGGTAGAGCGATAAGAAGAGGAAATGAAGTTGCCAAACGCTTTGCCGACAACACCGTAGATGTTATTATCTATGCGGTGGAACGTTCGTTGGATAGCTACAAGTTTAACTTGTTGCACAACAAACAGGTTTTTATCAATCAGCTTAAAACAAATTCGTTGGGCAGTCGCCGTATTGACGAAGGCAGTATGGATGAAGCTACCGGAATGAATTTCAGCGAATATGTGGCAGTGCTTTCGGGTAATACCGATCTGTTGGAAAAAGCGAAATTAGATAAAAAAGTAATGGCATTGGAGAGTGAACGCAGAAACTTCCAACATGAGCGGGAGACAGCCAAGTCTAAATTGGAAGGCGTGAATATGTCGATTGAGTTTCATACCAAGATGATAAACGAGAGTAATTCGGATTTTGAAACGTTTAAGCAGAAAGTAAAGAAAAACGAGGACGGCACCTATCAAAATCCGCTTCGAATAAACGGCGTACCGGAAAATGCCGATATAAAAACCGTTGCCGTAAGGCTGAAAGAGTACGAGGATAAAGCTCGTACCAAAGGAGAACATCTGCCTATCGGCGAGTTATACGGTTTTCAGGTTTCGGTCAAGAGCGAGGCTTCGATGAAAGATAGTTTCGACTTCGTGGATAATCGTTTTTTCGTGAAAGGGAACGGCAGTATTTACTACACATATAACAACGGGCATTTGGCAAACGACCCGAAATTGGCGTGGATGAACTTTATCAATGCCTTGGAGAAAATCCCGAGAATAACTGAAAGCCACACCAAAGAGTTGGAACAAATACGTGCCAAAGTTCCCGTGTATGAATCTGTTGCTGCTGCTTCTTGGAAAAAAGAAGGCGAACTGAAAGAGCTGAAACGGCAGGTAGCTGAATTGGACAGAAATATCGCGCTTTCGCTGAAAAAGGAAGATAACAGCGAGGTAAAACAAAATACTGTCACAGCCCAACAAAAAGAGAATAATTCATTGGAGAGAGTGGTGGGTGTGAAAGTGAGGGTGTGAACTTTGTCCGAAAACACTACTTTTTTTCGGACAAAACAAATGCAATTTCAATTTTCAAAGTATTACCAATCTGATTTACGTAAAGAAAACAGGCAGACAAAAACCAACCGTCCGACGTAGTTCGGTACGACATAACTACTCAGCCCCCCCCACCCCTAAAAGGGGAGTTGTAGTGCGTTAAATTGAAGTAAATACGATTTATCAAAGGCACTATTGCCTTTTTTACAGTTAAATATTATTGATAATTAGTGCCGATTTACTCCAATTGCTCAATACAGATAGTTGTAGAAGGGCTGAGTACTTACGGTACGACTAAGTTCTTGTCTGCCCCTTTTATTTTAAAAACTTCTAAATCTATTGCTGTTTAGTTCGTCTGCGGCACATCGTCCGATTTGTTTGAAGCCGTTCAATCACTACGCTAACACTTCGTTTCAATCAGGTTCAAAAAATCTGTTCGAAAAGCCTCGACGAAATCCGATGGATAGAAAAGAAAACCCGAAAAAATTCAAATATAGTTGAACTTTTTCGAGTTTTTATCTAATTTTCTGTTATACTTGAATATTTCTAACACCTTCAAAACCTTGCTTGTGTTCTCCCATACATACATATCCTAGTTGATTAGACAAGATTTTTGTATTTCCTATTTCAACATCAATATTTGTATGAGAATGACCGTAAATCCAATAATCAATTGGGCTATCTACAATAAAATCTCCTAATTCACAAGCGAAGGCATCATTTAATTTACTGATTCTATGGTGTAATGCAACAGCTTTGAAAGTTGGCACATGATGCGTAACCACAACGATATTCTTTGCAGAACATTCTTTAACTTTTTGTTTTATAAATGACAAACATTTTAAATGTTCATCATTGAAGTTTTTTGGCAGAAACAGACCATCATCATAAGAAATCAATCTAAAATCGTTGATACCATTATAAACTGCTATTTCGTTTTCAGTTCGTATATATGACCACAAGGTGGATAAAATAATATCGGTATTGTTTATGTGAACTACTTCATTTTGATAATACGCAACATTTGACAAAATATCGAGTTTCCAAGTATTGCCATCTTTTACAATATCACCATGACGATAATATTCATGATTGCCGGGTATTAATAATGTTTGCTCGTAATTGTCTGATGCCCATTTAAAAAAATCGCACTGACGCAATAACTTTTCATCCAAATAATATATGTCTCCGGCTAAAATCAAAATATCACCGTTTACCTTAAAAGCACCGGCACGAATAAATTCGAGATTTTCCTTAAATTCCAAATGAATATCTGATGCAAATTGAATCCGCATTATTCTATCTTAAAGCTTTTTTTGATTTGATTGATAAGTTGTTCAGCTGTAATGCTTTTAGGTAATCCGGCTGCTTTAAAGAAATCAGCATTGGGTTCATCTCTTTGAATGCGTTCACAAAAATCGTGAATGTCAGATTTTAGAGTATCAGGTGCATCAAAAGAACTTTCAGCGCTAAGCATAGCTGACAAACGAAAAACGTCTTTTTTGTGTTTTTCGATGTGTTTTTTGTCCACTTGCTCACCTTCATTTCTTCGATTGGCTAAATCCAAATAAGCTTTTACTTTCAAGCAAATAAGGCTTTCAATGTTTGCCAAATGAATACCGTCATCTATCGAGCTGTGTTTCAAAGTGAAATTATAATAATTGTCGTCCATTAATATTGCCGATAAACTTGACAAATCTTCATCAACCGGAATGGGCGTAATGCGTGCATCTTCGGGAAAACCTTTTAGTCCGATATTTCGGGAAAACAACTCCACTTGATAGGGAAAATCTGTATTTTCGGGCTTTTTAAAACGGTAGTATTCTTGTTTATTTTTACCAACACCCTTATTCCGTTCATCGTAATTGGCAGCTTTCACAAATTCCCAAAATTGCGTTACAAATTCAGCTGATAACGCTTCCACAACAAGTATTATATCTATATCTTTTGTGGCTCGCGGGATTTGTGCGTATTGCTCTTCGTAAATCTCACATGCGGTTCCGCCAATAATCACATAATTTTCAGCATAATCGCCAAAAAACTCCCTAAATTTGTCTATTCCTCTTACCATTTTATTTCGTTCAACATATTTTCTAATTCAATTTGTATTCTATCGTCGGCATTATCCCTCAAAGACAAATAAAGAGACAGTTTGTCAACTTTACCGTTTTCGCTCAAAATGTGCGGGTCATAACGCCAAACTTGAACAGTGTTTTCTCCAAACACCTTGTTTGTATCTATTTTAAGTTCTTTGAATTGGATTTTATTCACGGCATAATATCTTCGGCTTTCATCATTGAGCATCGAGTAAGCAGACAAGGCGTTAATTCCACTTATGCAAGCATTCTTAATTGTTTCGTCCGTGTAAACAATTCGCTCGATAGGTGAACGAAGCAGTTCGACTGCTTTTTTCCATAACGATTTGTTGTTGTCCGAAAAAATAAGCCGTTTTGTTTTTTCGTTAGGCAAATCTATCAAATTATTATTAGCCAACCAACTTACAGCTCTTGCCGCCGTAGGATAAGAACACGAAAAAATTTGAGATATGTCCTCAATCGTTTTGTTTTCAAGACTGCTCTTCTCAATATGATACAATAATGCACATTGTGCAATCGGGGGAATCAGTGTGTCACTTGTCCTTGTATCATTTTTAGGCTTTCTCAAATTTATCAAAAAATCGTGTAAATACATTTGTTTGTCAATAACAATAAAATTGACACGTTGGGCGATAATCCGCTGTATATTATAAGAATGAAGTTTCTTAAACACGAAAACAACGGGCATTTCTGTTACTTTCGCAACTATCTGTTTTTGTTTTCGTAGCTGCACGGGCGTATATTCATTGTCATTTAATCCGAATAGCAGGCATACTTCCTCGTTAAGGATATGTGTCTTAAACAATTTATAGCTCTCACGTATGGTTAGTGGCAGCAAATTTTGATATTCGCCGTCTAACGGAGTTATTTCCATTCGCTCGCCAAACATTTTCTCTAAATATTGGCTGGTTTCTTGTATATTATCAGTTATTTTGCACATTATCACACACTATTGAGAATATGCAAAAGTAGCGATAATATATTTAATTGCAAAAAAATAGTATTCAAATTTTGATATTAAATTTTTCTTCATCTACTTAACTCCCTCCTCAACGCCAAAATCTCTTCCGGCGGAAAATATCGTCTATTACCGATTTTGAACGATGGTATTTTACCTTCTTTTCCCCATTTAAGAGCGGTTTTAAAATGGATACGCAAAATTCTTGCTACATCAAAGGCATCGTAATAAGCATAATCTTCTTTTGGATTTTTCTTTTCGGATAAATGCATAATCAAGGTTTTATAAAGTAAAAGTTATTGTTGTCTTGGACAATTATTTGGTTGTTTCTCATATAACTGATATAGCTTTTTGCCGTACGGTCTTTTACGCCTACTGCCTGCATAATTTCAGTGACAAGTTCATTGTACGAAAATCGTTCTTGCAAACGGAATACTTCTTTGGCGATTTGTGTTAATTCTACGAACTTACGTTTTTCTTTATCCTCATGCGATTTTTCGCCTCGATACACGTGCATATCTTTCTCTTTGTCCCAACCGAAAAGCATCATGGGAACATCTAACGGGCTACCGTCTCGTACTTTTAACGCTTTAACAACTGATAATGCAGGATTTTCATCTTTCTCTATCGAAAGAATAGCTGCTGCCTTACGTTGTAGTTCCGAGCCAATATGTCCGCGAAGTTTTATGCCGTTTGGAACGAAATGCAAAACACATAAGATGCAAGTGTTATAAATTCCCGCTAAACGGTAAAGTTCATCCACAATGGCTACACTTTCTGTTTCATCGTTGGCACTCCGAATCAAATCCGCAATACCGTCGATTACAACCAAATGGATACCATTAAATCGATGATGATATAAATCCATACTATCCTTTATCAATTGCAGTCGCTCTTTGCGTGAAAGTGCCGCAAGAAAAACAGGTCGATAAAATTCAGGTATATAATCAATTCCGGCACGCCTCAGGGTTTTACCGATATTTTTGTGAAGCTGATATTCCGATTGTTCGGTGTCGTAATGCAATACCACTTTATTTTGTGTATTCGGACAAACATCTAATCCTAATAAGTCTGGAATGTAGTCAGGATCTTCATTAGGCAACGTTCCGGCAATTATTGCAGATACGTAATTGCTTTTTCCTGTTCCTTCGCCACCTGTTATACAGAAAAGGTTATCGTATGTTCCGAGCGGAACATCATTAACCGAAACCACAGTTTTGGAACGGTCGGGCGGATTGTTGTAATCTATTTCACAAGAGTTCAACATCATGATAGTTTGAGTGTATATTTTTTCGAGACTGTCCGAAATTAGCTTTTTAAAATCATCTGCTGTGTTTCCCATTCGGAAATAGTCGGAAATATCTTTTTCCTGCTTTGTCCCCAATAAAGGAAGTTCCATCCGTATTGTTTTATAAGCTGAAAATATTTCGCATTGGCGGGTAGATTCACGCTTCCCTGTTTCATCCATATCATACAGAAATATCACATGACGAAAACGACGCGCAAACATCTCTATCATCTCATTTCCGATGTTTGCCGTTTCGCTATTAAAGCAAACAGCATTAAAACCGTGAGCCGAAAGGCAAAGAACATCTTTCTCTCCTCCGGTAATAAAAACAACATCGCCACGCTGTGGCAATTGTTCCAACCCGAAACAATAAATTTCGGGCATTTGTCCACCGTAAAGGAAACGCATTTTGCTGTATGGACGGTAAAGTTTGATATAGCCGTTGCCGAAATAAGCAAAAATTGGCTCTGTGCGACTCGTTTCCAATTGAAACGGTGCTCCTTCACTGTTTTTACTCTTGTATGATGTTAATGATTTAACTTTGTATCTGTTCAATTCTTTTTGAGAGATACCGTATTCTTTCCAAAAGGACAGTTCTTGTTCCGAAAACGGTTTTTCAATGGTTTTAAACGGCAAGGTTGGCTCTTGCTCTTTTATTGCGAAAGGTTGGGTTTGTTTCAAAGTCGAGAGTTTTGATTGCTTATGTTTTAAAGACGGTTGTTCAATATTCAGACACAGGTCATCGTTTATTCGTTGTAAAACTTCCGGAAAATTTCGCTTTACATCCAAGTGATTAACTGTTGCAGCAAACCAAAAACAATCGCCTGAAAAATCTACGTTGCCGAAGTCGTGCATTTTGTAACAATTTGATCGACTGTCGAAATAGATATTGCACGATGGCTTACTATCATCATATAGTGGATTTCGGAAATTCTTTTTCAACTTAAACTCAAATGGCATATAGAAGTTGAAAATATGCAGTCCACGGTCGGTTTTTTCCAAAATTTCCTCTTTAATATTTCGATTGAAATACATAACCATTATTCGTTACTATTTTCTAAGATATTTTTAACAGCACCATCCCGAAAGGCTTCTAATTGCCGAAGAGCTTCAATTTTCCTGAAACCTCTAAAAGTAGCTCTACCGCTTTTAATGGCAGCATAAACACCTTTAAAAGGATAAGCAACGTGATTAGCGCTGATATAGCGAAAAGGTATTACATTGTTTGCTCGCCACCGTCCGAGTTCAGCCCGTGAAATTCCTACGAAACGCATTATTTCGGCAGACGACAATTCCATGTCATCTGTTTGTGCATAGATTTTGCTTTGCTCTTCTATCATTGCTTCAACTTTTGAAGTTCTTTCATCTAAGCGTGATAGAATTTCATGAATGGATTGGAGATATGATGTTTCGCTGTTCATTTTGAGTCGGATAAAGAGTGAGCCAAATCACTTATCGCATCGCAAAACCTTTGTTTGATAATGTTTTTACTTACATTATTTCTTTTAGCTGATTGAATAACCTCAAACAAAGTTTCTATTTCATTCAATAATGACTGATCTATAAGTTGCTCTTCTAAATTATTAGAGTTTGTGCCATTTGTAGATGATTTTATCAGTTCTAAAAAATCCTCACAATTTTTTACGTACATTATACCCTCATCATCTTTATATTCCAACAATTCAGACCTGATGTTTCTTGAAGGAATAAATAAAAGCACTGCATAGACATCTAATCCTGTTGTCAACTTTCGGAGACTGTTTTTACATATATTCCTTTTCTTATTCAAAAAAGCAGCTATGTTTGAAGGATCAATTCCTGCAGTGATTGAAATCTCCTTCTTCAATTCAGTTGCCGAGGCTTTGTACATTTCTTCTAAGCCGGCTCCTATTAAAATAATAGGATTAGTATTATTCTTTTGTTTCATGCCCGCAAATTTCGTGAGAAGTATGCGGTTATGAATTATTTTATATAACTATCGCACATTATATATTACGTTTTCAAGTATTTGATTTCAATTTAATAAAAAAAATACAAACAGAGGTACCGTTAGTGCAAGGTGCAAGTCCCCTTATATATAGGGGCTTGCACCTTGCATTAAAATTGTAGCCAAAAAGTTTGTAACAAATTATTTTTCAGAATTCTTTGTAGTTGTTCAAAAAAGGTGTATCTTTGAACCCGAAAATAGTAGTATATGATATACTCTACATGTGCTCTGAAAAATATATGAGTTGGCTACATTTTGGCTACACATGAAAAAAGAGTTCGCATAAAGAATTACGACAGAGCAGGTTAAGATGAACAATTCACTTACCTCTCTCTCCGCTGGAAGGTCTGGACAAAAACAGACAACAAACGGACAAAAGCCTACAAATCAATGATTTGTAGGCTTTTTCTTTTGTATTTTGTCCAGCCAAAAGGACACTAAAAAGCCCCCAAAAGACACAATTTTGTGCCTAAATCGTTACCCTTTTCAAACTGGACAAAAACGGTAACGATTTGTCCGAAAATGACCTCTCGCTGTCCAAATTTGTACAGTCTGTATATATCTCACAATTAATATATTAAAAGTAATTTTGTAACATTAAAAAGTGAGATTATGAAGAGTACATTTAAAGTGCTTTTCTACCTAAAAAAAGGGTCGGAAAAGCGTAATGGAGAGGTAACAATTATGGCAAGAATTACCATTGACGGAAAAATCTGCCAATTCAGTACCAAACAAAGCATTCATCCTGACAATTGGAGCGTTAAAGCCGGAAAAGCGACAGGGAAGTCCGCTGCGCAAATCAACAAGTTATTAGATGACATCAAAGCTTCTTTGAATCAAATTTACTACGAGCAACAACGGCGTGACAACTATGTTACTGCCGAGAAAGTAAAGAATGAGTTTTTAGGGCATACCGAAAACCACGAAACCCTACTTGACCTTTTTGAAAAGCATAACAATGATGTGAAAGCATTGATTGGTATTTCTAAATCTGCATCTACATATCAAAAGTACGAAGTTACCCGCAAGCATATTGAAAACTTTATACAGTATAAATATAGAATATCGGATATCGCTCTGAAAGAGATAAACCTAATGTTTATCACTGATTTTGAAGTGTACCTTAAAACTATCTGTAAATGCAATTCCAATACCACAGCCAAATTTATGCAGTTTTTCAAACGTATAATTTTGATTGCCCGAAACAATGGAATGATTATCGGCGATCCTTTTGCTAATTACAAAATCCGCTTGCAAAAAGTAGATAGAGGCTATCTGACAGAAGATGAAATCAAGAAAATTCTTGAACTTGACCTTGTTTCTGATAGACTGGAACATGTGCGGGATCTGTTTATCTTTTCCTGTTTTTGTGGATTAGCATATATAGATGTAGCCGGACTCAGGAAAGAACATATTCGTAAATCATTTGACGGTAATCTATGGATTATGACTAAGCGTGTAAAAACCGGAGTTGATGTAAATGTGCCTTTACTGGATATTCCCAAAATGATTTTAGAAAAGTATAAAAACCGGTTACCTAATGGGAAA
>JGI24707J26582_10001132_pt1 | contig 21220 bp, 17 predicted proteins | sample BioPla1DNA1_FD_26582 | JGI IMG/M metagenome (IMG submission 26582)
GGAAAAATCAATTTAGATAAATGAATTCCAGATAATTAATTCTAGGAAAAATCAATTTAGATAAATGAATTCCAGATAATTAATTCTAGGAAAAATCAATTAGATAAATGAATTCTAGATTATTAATATTAGAAAAACTCATTTTAAGATAAAAGAATTCCAGAATATTAATGCTAGGAAAATTCATTTTAAGATAAATAAATTCCAGTGGTAGTTATCAAATATAATGAACGGATGATAACTGTCACTGGATTTTTATAATTCCCTTAAGCCAAAGTTTCTAGCTTAACGCAAGTGTTTTACAAAGCAAATCTACTATATAATAAATGATGACAATTTCCAATTAATGTTATATAATAGAGTCTGTATAAATGGATTCGATTCATGAAATAAAATCTAAGTTGAGAATATTACATATAATCCAGGCAATTTTATGTAATCGTTACTTAGTAGTGTATCTTCATTTTCCGATTTTTACTTAGTTTTTGCATCGAAAATAGAGAGATATTATAAAAAAATAAGAATAAAAGAACATAGAGAAGAAATCAAAAGAATGGGTTTAAGATAATACTTAAGATAGAAGTAAGGTATGCCTGCCTTAAAAACGTTTAAAATCTAAGTTAGAGAAAGTTTGNTTATCTANGAAACAGGAAGAANGATAATATTATTTTTTTGGTTTAATACTTTATCTCAATGACTTGACAAAGNACTAAACATAGTTATATGATTGCATATAAATTAGTTCATTAAAGGAAATATGAAACACATGGGAGGATGGGTATATGGATCATTACCATATTGACACAAAATGTATTCAGGAAGGATATCAACCAAAGAATGGTGAGTCTAGGGTAATCCCGATTTATCAGAGTACTACATATAAATATGAATCTAGTGAACACGTTGGAAAATTATTTGATTTGGAAGCAGAGGGCTTCTTCTATACTAGATTGGCAAATCCTACGGTAGATTATGTAGAGAAAAAGATTGCAGCCTTAGAGGGTGGCATTGGTGCTATGTGTACTTCCTCTGGACAAGCGGCCAGTATGATTTCGATTTTGAACCTATGCAACGAAGGTGACCATATGGTATCTAGTGCATCGATTTATGGTGGTACCTATAATCTATTTGCTGTTACCTTGAAAAAAATGGGGATTGAGGTTACTTTTGTTGACCCGGACGCAAGCTTGGAAGAACTACAAAAAGCAATTAAGGATAACACAAAATTAGTTTTCGCTGAAACAATTGCGAATCCTTCTTTGGTTGTAACTGATATTGAGAAATTTGCTACACTAGCCCATAAGAATCAAATTCCATTAATTATTGATAATACCTTTGCGACTCCAATCAATTGTAGACCGATTGAATTTGGAGCAGATATTGTCATTCATTCTACTTCAAAATATATGGATGGTCACGCAGTAGCCTTGGGTGGTGTTATTGTAGATAGTGGTAATTTTAATTGGGACAATGGCAAATTCCCTGGATTATCAACTCCGGATGAATCCTATCATGGTATGGTATATACTAGGGATTGTGGCAAGGCGGCATTTATTACAAAAGCTAGGGTACAACTGATGCGTGATTTAGGTTCTACTCCAGCGCCCAATAATGCATTTTTATTAAATCTTGGTTTGGAAACCCTGCATTTAAGAATGGAGCGTCACTGTAAGAATGCGCAAATCGTAGCGGAATATCTAGAAAAGCATGACAAGATTTCTTGGGTGAATTATCCTGGACTTAAGAGTAATAAGTACTATGACTTGGCACAAAAATATCTTTCCAATGGATCCTGTGGTGTGATTTCCTTTGGAATTAAGGGTGGAAGAGATGCCGCTATGAAATTTATGGATAGCTTGAAACTAGCAGCCATTGTAGTGCATGTAGCAGATGTAAGAACTTGCGTACTCCATCCAGCCAGTACAACTCACAGACAACTCTCCGATCAGCAATTGATTGACTGTGGTATTACCCCAGAATTGATTCGTATGTCCATAGGTGTGGAACATATCGACGATATTATTGCTGATTTAGAACAAGGTTTGGCTCAGATATAGTAAACTATAGAACATTATGGACTCAGAAAAAGTATACTATAGTACATTATGGTTTCAGATAAAGTAAACCATAGTACAATATGGATTCAGATATAGTATACGGTAGTACATTATAGATTCAGATATTGTAAACTATTGTACATAATAGATACTAATAATGCTTTTGATAAATATTTTTTGCGAATCACTATGAATGATTTTTTTAACTTTTACTTCCTTTAAATCTAGTAATTTATTGATATAATAATTATGCATTATTGCAACCTCCTTGTACGTGTTTGTGAAGACTGGAACGAGGAGGTTTTTTTATAATTTCTTGCACCAATCCCATTTGCAATCCTATGTTGCGCTTAGTACGGATCGAATTACTCATTTGTATTGAAACCCTAATAATATTTTGGCATAATAAAAGCAATTATAATGGATGATGAAATATGATAGGAGAATCCTATGAAAAAACATTTAAAAATAAAAAATATAAATTTACTATTTCTAATCAAGGCAGGAATCGGTTCAGCAATTGCAATAATTGTAGCACAGTCTTTGGGGTTACTATATAGCCCATCCGCTGGAATTATCACCTTGTTGACCCTTCAGAACACAAAGAAAGAAACGATTGTTATTGCTGTCAAACGGATTCTTAGCTTTATCCTAGCCACCGTGATTGCCTTTCTATCTTTTGAAACCATGGGTTATCATTCCATTGCATTTGGAGTTTTCGTGTTTTTATTTGTTGCAATGTGTATCCTGTTTCGCTTGAAGGATGGCATATCTATGAATGCGGTTCTTATGACCCATTTTCTAGTTGAGAAAAGATTTGACTTTCCACTGATTAGAAATGAAGTGGGAATTTTGATGATTGGTATGGTCATTGGAATTATGCTAAATCTAATCATGCCAAAAAATCGTGCAAGAATAAGAAAAGAACAGATGGCTTTGGAAGATGAATTTAGAAATCTGTTACATGAACTAAAGGATTCCCTGGCCAATAAGGATGCATGCTATGTACAAGGGATGATAGGGGGTAAGCCTGATGATAACTTGGAAGATAATAGTCAAATAGAAGATAGCAGTCAATTGCAAATAGGAGCTAGCAATCAATTGCAAATAGGAGCTAGCAATCAATTGCAATTAGAAACTAGCAATCGATTAAAAAATAAGTTTCAAGTTGAAGATGGTTTTCCATTGGAAGTCTGCCAACAGTTGAAAGATAAATCTAATAGAATTCAGCAAGATACAGCAAAAATGATACTTCAAAGAGAGAATGATTTCAAAAAAAATGATTCCAAAGAGAATGAGTCTTTAGAAAAAAGCTTTGAGCGATTAGATCATATGCTGGAACGTTTATTACAAAAGGCCTATGAGGAAGCAGATAACACNTTACTGNCCGATACTAGATATATGATTTCCTATCTTCAGATGCGTAAAGTACAATCCGATGTCTTAAAAAGTATATCAAAGAATATTAGACGGATTCCAGTGATCTTAAGTCAAACAAAACCCATTGTTCAATTTATGGGTACCATAGCAGATTCCTTCCATGAATTAAACAATGCCAAAGCCTTGTTGGAGGAACTGCATGAATTATATCAGTATTTTCGAGATGATAAGCTTCCCAATTCTCGGGAGGAGTTTGAATATCGAGCCATACTATTTCAGATTTTAAATGAACTAGAGTATTTCCTTGTCATGAAAAGGAACTTTATTATAGAAATAGAGAAAAAAGATTTAAAAAAATATTGGGAATAGAATTTATCTTATTATTAATGATTGGATAAAATAGGAGTTAAAATTTCTCTTAATTGTTTTAAAGATAGAGTTTGATGGGTTCATAATTGTATAAAACGCATTTCTTTTCACATAATAACAAAGAAGGACTGTTGCAAAACGTGCGACAATATAATACTTTATGGAGAACGTTTTGTGGCAGCCTATTATATTAGAAATTAAATCGATATTTTCTTAAAATATGATGAAAAGAGGAGCCACCATGCAGAATGATATCTTATTGGAAGATTATTTGATTAATAAAATGAAAAATCAAGCCAAGGCGGAAGAAAATAAAGAGGGCAAAAAAAGAAGCACCAAGCAGCAGGAGGAAGAAGAAAAAGTACGGAAAGAAAACGAAGATCTGAAAGATAAGAAGATTAGTGAATATGGTCAAACACTTTTGGAAAACGGAAACAAAGAACATAAAATACATTTATTATCCATTATAGGTGAAATCGAGGGACATGAGTGTTTGCCCCAACATAATAAAACAACAAAATACGAACATGTACTTCCCCAATTGGCTGCAATTGAAGATAGTAATGAAATAGATGGTTTATTAATTTTGATCAATACCGTTGGTGGAGATGTGGAAGCTGGTCTTGCCATTGCTGAAATGATTGCATCTTTAAGCAAGCCAACGGTTTCCTTGGTACTAGGTGGAAGCCATTCCATCGGCGTTCCATTGGCAGTATCGGCTAATTATAGTTACGTTGTTCCTTCGGCAACCATGATTATCCATCCAGTACGTATGAATGGCACAGTTGTCGGAGTTGCCCAAACATTTGAATATTTTGAAAAAATTCAGGATCGAATTATTAAATTTGTNGTGGATCATTCAAAAATTAGTTATACTGANTTTAAGAATTTGATGTTGGATACCCACCAATTAGCCAAGGATGTTGGTTCTATTTTGGTAGGAGAGGAAATGGTAAAGAAAGGGATTATTGATGAGGTTGGCGGCATCAAGGAGGCTCTTAAGATGATAAATACTATGATTGATCAAAGGAAGGAAGCTAAGGGAAATCCTTGATAAGGAAAGAAGGTGTGCATGGAATATGCTTTATACAGCAAGGCCTTTAGAACGGGTTTATGCCGATATGCGTAAGTATGATAAACGTTACCAGAACTCTTATAAAAATACCAATGAAACTACGGATATGGAATATCGTGATGTAGTGTTACCCCATGGTAGAGTTGTTACTAGAAGAGAAGGGGAAAATTATATCATACAAAAAATAAATTCTACCGATATGGGTGACTATTTGAATGATGAGTACTCCCCTGGGAAAGTGTTTAAAAATTAAATTTATTGATGATTTATATGGCGCTATGTCCACTAGGACTGGCGCCATTCCCTTTTCCAACTTAAGTTTAGGTTGCAAGTAATTTTTAATAAAGGTATAATTAAATTTGGGAATGAATCATTTGGATATAAATGAAATCATTAGAAAATTGAAAAAAGGAGGATTCTAATGGCTTCTAAACGTAATACGAAAAAGTCTTCCAATACACGGAAGAAAAAAATAGATCAAAAAACGCAAAGAAGAATGAAGGAAGAAGGGGCAATGCAGGATGAGATAATTCTGGTGTTTACCCTCGTAATATCCATTCTACTTTTTTTAAGTAATTTAAATTTAAGTGGTAAGGCAGGAAAGTTTGTCAGTGATATTGTCTTTGGGATGATTGGCGTAGAAGCATTTCTTTTGCCTTTTGTGGTATTCTTTGTAACCGCATTTCATCTATCCAATCCTGGTAGTAAAAGAGCTGGAAGAAAGATTATCAGTGTCTTTGTTTTTTTAATTGCTTTGGCTGCTTTTATTGAACTTGTGACCAATGGTTATGTGGAGAGTTTAAAAATCTTTGATTATTACACCAATTCTTCAAATAACAGAAATGGTGGAGGTATTATAGGTGGAATTCTGGTGATGTTATTCGCAGGACTCTTTGACACCGTAGCCACTTACATAATACTCATTGCAATAATGATCATATCAATGATNGTGATCACTGGTAAGGCTATTCTAACTCAATTAGCACGGGTTGGTAAATCAACAATGGANGAAAGAATCGAATATCAGAGACTAAAAAGAGAACAAAAAGAAGCTGAGGAACCGGAAGAAAAGAAGGTTAAGTCCTTTAGGAGACCACCAAAAACTTTTATTTTAGATGAGGAGTTATCGGCGAATACTTCTACGGTAATGCCATCCGAAGAGGAGAAGACTTTACAAAGTAATCGTAAGGAATCACGCAAGAAGAAATCAAAAGGTATATCGATGATCTACCAATCTTGGATTTAAACCATATATTTGACCAGAAGGAGAGTTCCCCAATCTCTAATGATAGTAATTTAGTTATGGGGGATGCAGATACCATACCAAGTTATGAGGATGAACTTCGTAATAAGTTTGGTAGTGGGGTGGAAGCGGTAGGAGCAAATATAAATCCTCTAGAAGGGGACAAGCCCGCTGATTTTTCAGGAGTAGTATCGGAACATATCCCAAGCAAGATGGGTTCTACAGGTGTAGATCATGAAGAAGTTGTTGTTGAAAGAATGGGACATGTCTCCAAGAGCAAAAGTTCTACAGATGTAGAAGAGTTAAATATCAATCAAGTCTCCAATGAGAAGGAATATATATTTCCACCGGTCAATTTGTTAGCCTATCCAAAATCCAGATCATCAAAAGGCGCAGCTGCCACAGAGAGAAATATAAAGGAAACGGCTATGAAATTGCAGAATACCCTGGAAAGCTTTGGTGTTCATGTTACCATAACCAATGTCAGTTGTGGACCTGCGGTTACTCGATATGAACTTCAACCAGAACAGGGGGTTAAGGTTAGCAGTATTACTAGATTAGCAGATGATATTAAGCTAAATCTAGCCGCTGCGGATATTCGAATCGAGGCACCCATACCTGGTAAGGCGGCGGTGGGAATTGAGGTACCCAATAAGGAAAATTCCATGGTATCCTTCCGTGAATTGATTGAAAGCCGTGATTTTACTGGACATGCATCCAACATTGCCTTTGCCGTTGGTAAGGATATTGGTGGACAAATTGTGATTACTGACATCGCAAAGATGCCCCATTTATTGATTGCTGGTGCTACCGGTTCGGGTAAATCAGTTTGTATTAATACTTTAATTATGAGTATTTTGTACAAGGCCAATCCCAATGATGTTCGACTTATCATGATTGACCCCAAGGTGGTAGAATTAAGTGTTTACAATGGAATTCCACATCTATTAATTCCGGTGGTTACAGATCCCAAGAAAGCTTCCGCAGCTTTGAACTGGGCAGTGGCTGAAATGACCGACCGTTATAAGAAGTTTGCTGAAGTTGGGGTAAGAGATATCAAGGGATATAATGAAAAAATAAAAGAAGCAGAATACCTTAATGATGAAAACTATCAAAAGCTACCTCAGATTGTAATTATTATAGACGAGTTGGCAGACCTAATGATGGTTGCTCCCGGTGAGGTGGAAGATGCCATTTGTCGTCTTGCTCAGATGGCGAGAGCGGCAGGACTTCATCTGATTATTGCTACCCAAAGACCTTCTGTAAATGTAATAACGGGTTTAATTAAAGCAAATATTCCATCAAGAGTAGCCTTTGCTGTATCCTCCCAAGTGGATTCTAGAACCATTATCGATAGTTCTGGGGCAGAAAAGTTACTGGGCAAGGGAGATATGTTATTCTTCCCTTCCGGTTATCCAAAACCAATTCGAGTTCAAGGAGCTTTTGTCTCTGATAAAGAAGTTAGCTCTGTGGTAGACTTCTTGAAGAATAATAATACAGAAGCACAGTATAATGAGGAGGTTCACGAAAAAATCTCCAATGCTATGATTAACGAAGGTGGAGCAGCGAATAATAATGATCGAGATGAGTACTTTGTAGAAGCTGGTAGATTTATCATAGAGAAGGATAAGGCATCCATAGGTATGCTGCAGAGAGTTTACAAGATTGGTTTTAACCGTGCGGCTAGAATAATGGATCAGTTATCCGAAGTTGGGGTAGTAGGCCCTGAGGAAGGAACCAAACCTAGAAAAGTGCTTATGACGATGGAGCAATATGAACAATTCTTGGAGGAGAATCAATTAACATAATATTATTATGTTAATATAGAGACTCTAAAATAATAGACTCAAATATATAGACCAAGATATTGCACTATAAAGAAAACGAGATAGGGACTCAATAGAAAATCTGATAGACAATGAAAAAGAGACACAAAGGAAACATCAGATTCACTATAAGAAATTTGATAATGATGGTAAAACCCAAAGTATGAAGTGAGGATGGACGGACATGAAGGGCTGGCTAATTGTAAATGAATTTTTAAACTGGAATAAATTTAACGAAATCCATACTTGGTTATTAGATGCTGCGAAGAGACATGGAATTTCCATGGAACTTAAGACCAATGCTCAGGTTTTAATTGTTTTGTCTGAAGCAAAAGCCCTTCCTGATCTTGATTTTATTTTGTTTTGGGATAAGGATGTAAGACTAGCACAGTACTTAGAACAATCCGGTTATCGGGTTTTCAATTCCTCTGAGGCTATTCGAATTTGTGATGACAAATCCTTAACCCATCTTACATTAATGAAGGCTGGTATTCCTATGCCAGAAACCATAATCGCTCCATTCACCTATGAGAATATTGGATATACGAATGTTGAATTTTTAGATGAAGTAGGAAGTTTTCTTGGTTTTCCCATGGTGGTAAAAGAATGCTTTGGCTCTTTTGGTCAACAAGTTTATCTAGTGAAGGATATGGAAGAGTTGAGGGATAAGGTTAGGCAAATAGGAAGCAAGCCTATGCTTTTTCAAAAATACATTCATACTAGCTTTGGACGGGATCTTCGATTGCAAGTGGTAGGAAATGAAGTAGTTGCCAGTATGTTACGCTTTTCTAATACAGGAGATTTTCGTGCCAATCTTACCATTGGTGGCAAGATGAAGCCTCATACTCCTACCAAAAGACAGTGGGAGCTGGCGGTAGAATCTTGCAAAATTCTTGGCCTGGATTTTGGCGGAATCGATCTTTTGTTTGATGACCAGGATGAGCCGATCGTATGTGAAGTAAATTCCAATGCCCATTTTAAAAATATTTACGATTGTACAGGAATTAATGTGGCAGATCGGATTATGAATTATTTGCTTGAATGGAAGAATTCAATTTAGTTCAATAAAAGTTCAATAAAAATTAGATAATGAAAATTTAATTATAATAATTTGTAATAATAATTGTAAAGCTTAAGTTTAGGCGGTGCTATCATGGTTGCGTGGCTGATTTATGAAAAAAAGAGTGCAGTATATAACAGAGGATATATAGATTTTTATATAGAAGAGGGAAAAAAGCTTGGCATTTTAGTCAAGCTTATTCTGATTGAGGATTTAGAATTTGGAGTTAGAAATCATCAATGGTTTNTGAGTTATCGTGGAACAGAGTTAGAGAGACCAGACTTCGCCATTATCAGAGTGATTTATCCACTCCTTAGTAAGCACTTGGAATATATGGGGATCAAAGTATTTAACAATTCCTTTGTGTCTGAAATTTGTAATGACAAAGCNAGAACTTATCAATATCTTGCCAAAACCGGAATTCCCATGGTAGATACAAGCTTTTATCGCAATGTTCAAGTTAAAGAAGTATTGGAAAAGATAAATCAGCCCTCGGTAGTCAAAGCGGTGGATGGTCATGGGGGAAGTCAGGTGTTTTTATATGAACCTGAGAATATGGATCCTAGTTTAAATTCCAATATAGGCTCTAATAAAAGTTTATATAGGAATCCCAATTTCGATTCCAACATGATGGATTTGGATCAGATGAAACAAAGAGAAGATATTCAGAATGGGCTCAAGGGGTCTGATCTGGTGGTTCAACCTTTGATTGGTAGCAAAAATCAGGATCTAAGGGTATATGTCATTGGGAAAGAAATCATAGCTTCTGTCTTACGAACTGCCAAGGAGGGGTTTCGGTCCAACTTTTCCTTAGGTGGTGAGGTTCACTTATATGAATTATCCCATGAGGAGAGAACGATAGTTAATACAATCATTGACCAGTTTGACTTTGGCTTGGTTGGAATTGATTTTCTCATTGGAGATGAAGGCGAGTTGATTTTTAACGAGATAGAAGATGTAGTTGGATCCAGGATGTTATATCATTGCTCTGATATAAATATTGTAAAATTATATTTAGAGTATATTGTGAAATGTATTTCTTAATATGAATTTATCACTGAATGAAATGCAAGGTATCTCGTGGTCGGTTATCTTTCCAGGATGATTATCCCTGGCTATTCTTAGTACCCTTGATTAAAAGTATGTTATCAAGGGTAACTATCAGCCCAGGAACTTCCCAGATCCTATATATGAGCTGGCATATAAGAGTGTGCCCATATAAGAGTATACCCATATAAGAGTTGGCCTTATAAGAGTTTGATTATACAAGATTTGCTTATATAAGAATATATCAATATAAGAGTTTGCTTATATAAGAATTTGCCAATATAAGGGCTTGCCCATATAAGAGTTGACCTATATAAAAGCTAATCCTATATAAGGGTTAATAATTCTTTTGGGGTATCAATGAGATAGTCAGCGCCTTCGTCTCGTAATACTTGGCGGCTACGAAATCCCCAAGTCACTCCGATACAAGGGAGACCAGCATTTTTTGCAGTTCGAACATCAGTCTCAGAATCACCGACATAGATAGTTTGTTTGGGATCGGAACCTAGTTGTCTCATTGCTTCAAAGACACTATCAGGGGCAGGCTTTCTTTTTACCTGATCCGTTTCACCAATGGCAACGGGAATGAGATCTCCGAAATAAGTTTTAGCAAGGGATTTTACAGCAGCATCAAATTTATTTGATACAATACCAAGCTTGTAATTAAAGCGTTGTAAATCCAAAAGAAGTTCCATAATACCATCATATGGTCTGGTTTTGTTCTGCATGTTCCTACCATAATGCTCTTTAAATTGGATTAGTAATTGTTCCACCTGTTCATCGGAACATGTATCTGGAACTGATAAACGAATTAAGGTTTTAACACCATTACCAACAAAACGTCTCACTTCCTCCAGACTTCTTTGAGGAAAGCCGTTTTGTATCAAAATTGCGTTAAGACTATCTCGTAAGTCTTCTAGAGTATTTAATAAAGTGCCATCCAGATCAAAAATAATAGTATCGTATTGCATGGGTTATCCTTTCTATAAAACTTAGTATCAATAGGTAATTATTTCACTATAACGTTATAATTGATAGTATATACATAAATCCAGATAGAAGGCAAGTATTTTACTATACTAATACAAAGAATTGGATTTTTTCTCAAAATACTATTTACAGGAAAATGTTTAAGGTCTATTATAGGATAAGACCATCAGTTACAGAAATGTAATGAATATACAAAGTGGAAAGGCAGGGTATACGTATGAAATCAGACATTCAAATCGCTCAGGAAGCAAAATTAAAGCATATTAGAGATGTGGCAAAGCTATTAGATATCTCGGAAGATGATTTGGAGTTTTACGGAAAATATAAAGCAAAACTTTCCGACGACCTGTGGAATAAGGTTAAGGATCGACCAGACGGAAAATTAGTTTTGGTTACCGCCATTAATCCAACTCCAGCTGGTGAGGGTAAAACGACTACAACAGTAGGTCTTGGTCAAGCCCTTGGAAAAATGAATGTGAAATCTGTGATTGCACTACGGGAGCCTTCCCTTGGTCCTTGTTTTGGTATCAAAGGTGGAGCTGCTGGAGGCGGATACGCTCAAGTTGTCCCCATGGAAGATTTAAATCTACATTTTACTGGGGATTTTCATGCCATAACATCAGCAAATAATCTCCTAGCTGCTATGCTAGACAACCATATTCAGCAGGGAAATGCCCTTAATATTGATCCAAATCAGATTGTTTGGAAACGCTGTGTGGATATGAATGATAGAGTGTTACGAAATATCGTTGTTGGTTTAGGACGAAAAGCGGATGGTGTGGTGAGAGAGGATCATTTCATTATCACAGTGGCATCAGAAATTATGGCTGTCCTATGTCTTGCTGAAAACATGAAAGATTTAAAGGAACGTTTGGGTAGAATGGTGGTAGCTTATACTAGGGATAATCAACCGGTGTTGGTGAAACAATTAAATGCGGTAGGAGCCATGGCTGCTCTATTAAAGGATGCCTTAAAACCCAACTTGATCCAGACTCTAGAGAACACCCCTGCCATTATTCATGGTGGCCCATTTGCTAACATAGCCCATGGTTGTAACAGTGTAAGGGCAACCAAAACCGGATTAAAATTGGCGGATGTTGTAGTAACAGAAGCAGGATTTGGTGCGGATTTAGGTGCTGAAAAATTCTTAGACATCAAATGTCGGATGGCTGGATTAAAACCCGATGCAGTAGTTTTGGTGGCTACAGTAAGAGCATTAAAATACAATGGTGGAGTGGAAAAATCGGAACTTTCAAAGGAAAATCTCGATGCCTTACGAGCTGGTATTGTGAACTTAGAAAAACATATTGAAAATATTCAGAAATATGGAATACCAGTGGTAGTAAGTCTTAATCGATTTGTAACGGATACAGAGGCAGAGCTTAACTTTGTAAAAGAGTTCTGTGAAAGAAGAGATTGTGATTTTGCCCTTTGCGATGTATGGGAAAAAGGCGGAGAAGGCGGTATAGAACTGGCTAAGAAGGTACTATCCACCTTAGAATCCAAGGAAAGCCATTACAAACCAATCTATGATTTGAATTCAGGTATTAAAGAGAAGATTGAAATCATAGCCAGGGAAATCTATGGAGCCAAGGGAGTCACTTACGATCCAGCTGCAGAAAATGCTATAAAGAACTTGGAGGCTTTAGGATATAAAGAATTGCCCATTTGTATGGCGAAAAACCAATATTCTTTATCGGATGATCCTTCAAAACTAGGAAGACCAAGGGATTTCACCATAAATATCCGTGAGTTATATGTTTCTGCNGGAGCAGGATTTATNGTTGCCATCACNGGAACCATTATGACCATGCCGGGACTTCCCAAGGTACCTGCGGCTGAGAGAATCGATGTGGACGAGGATGGTAGAATTACTGGACTTTTCTAAGAAAGAGGNAATCATATTAGTAGAAGAGGCTAAGCACCTTTATCCTAAGCGCCTTTATCTATATAATAAGAGGCATCTGTATAATAAGAATAATCAGAATATAAGATCAATATTTTAAAAATAAAATAAGATTAAAATTAACAATAAGAACAAGAAAAATAAGAATAATAAGAATAAGAATAAGAACAAGAAAAATAAGAATAATAAAAATAATAATAAGAAGAAGTACAAGAATAATAAAAAAATAATAAGAAGAATTTCAATAATAATAAAAATAATAAATAAAAAGAAGAATTATAATTAGTTTAATTAAAAAAATTATCATAAGATTAATTAAAAGAATTATAATAAGAGTCCTTCTGGTTTATAAAATTAATAAAAAATTATAAGATTTATTTACATTCATCATAAAATAGGAAAAGCCTTCGTATGATAGTAATTGAAAGCAGTAGCTTAATAATTCATAGGGAGGCTTTTATATGATTGAAATGGTTCCTTTTCAATATTCAGAGGATATTACCGTAATAAACAGAGAGCAGTTTGAAGCACATATGCGATTGTACGAGGGATATGTAAGAAGTATCAATAAAGTAGACGAGGCTCTTAATAACCATCCCGACCGGGCAGAGGCTAATACAACATTTAGTTATTACCGTGAATGTAAGAGGGGGGAAACCTATGCCCTCAATGGGGTTATCTTGCATGAATTATATTTTCAAAACATTGGAGGAAGAAATAATGAGCCAGATTCCAATAGTCTTAGGAAGCTAGAGAGGGATTTCGGAAGTTTTCAAAATTGGAAAGAGGATTTTATGGCTACGGCTAAGGCGAGCCGAGGTTGGGCTGTATTAGCCTTTGATCAAAGAAGCAATCGACTAAGAAACATCAGTTTAGATCTTCATGACCTTGGTAATATTGCATATTCTGCCCCCATGCTAGTCCTTGATATGTATGAGCATGCTTATTTTCTGCAATATGCAGATAATAAAGGAGAGTACATAGATCGCTTTATGGAAAATATCGACTGGGATGTGGTGAATGGAAGAATGGATTGGGACTAAATCACTTAGGATGTCTCAAGAACAATAATATTTTGAAATAACTAAAGAATTGGAATTATGAGATAGACGATAATGAGATAGGATTATGAGATAGGATTGAGACAGAAATTTAATTAAATAGGAGAGAGGGCATAATGAGGTGACCAGCAAAAGTTAGATCTAAGAATTATTTTTAACTTAGGCTGTCCGTCAATATGCCCTCTCTTTATCTTTCACACATATAATAATAATATGATATTGAAAGTCTGCGCCCACTCATATGATATTGAAAGTCTCATGCTCAGTATTATTAAATGAAAGTATCAACCCCAAGGATAACAGCGAGTATCTGAAATCCTAATGGAGTTCTAATTCTATAAATAAATCGATATTATCTACGATCAAAAGATTGTTCACAGTAGATGCAGCGGTAGGTTCCATTGGCCTTATCGGTTAATTTAAAGGTATGAACCAAAGATGGTTCTACAGAGGTAATACATCTAGGGTTTTTGCATTTTAAAATATTATCTACTCGTTCTGGCAAGGTGGGATTTCTTTTTTCAATAATCACTCCATTTTCTATAATATTAATGGTGATTTTATGATCCAGAGCACCAAGAATATTCAAATCGATATCATTTAATTTACCTTCGATCTTTATAATATCCTTTTTACCCATCTTATTGCTTCTAGCATTTTTAATAATGGCCACGCTATTATCCAGGCCATCAAGATTTAAATAGGTATAGATTTTCATGGCTCCCCCGGCCTTGATATGATCCAGTACGATTCCTTGGTTAAGTCCTCCAATTGTTAACATAGATCCACCTCCAACAATTTCATAATCAGTGCCATCCGAACATATACACCGTATTCTGCTTGCTTAAAATATACGGCACGGGGATCATCATCAACCTCCGTTGCAATTTCATTTACCCTTGGTAGGGGGTGAAGAACTAACATATCCTCCTTTGCCAAGGACATTTTCCTAGAGTTAAGAATATAGGTGTCTTTTAAGCGAATGTAATCTTCTTCGTTAAAGAAGCGTTCTCTTTGTACCCTTGTCATATAGAGAATATCTAGTTTCGGTATTGCTTTCTCTAAGACACGAACTTCTTCAAAGGGGATTTCATTGGCTTCTAATAATTCCTTCTTAATATATGTAGGAATTCGTAATTCTTCCGGTGAAATCAATACAAATTTGATACTGCTGTAACGGGATAGGGCGTAGATGAGTGAATGTACGGTACGACCGAATTTTAAATCGCCACAAAAACCAACGGTAAGATGATCTAACCGTCCTTTTAAATTCTTTATAGTTAATAAATCAGTAAAGGTTTGGGTGGGATGATTATGACCGCCGTCTCCGGCATTAATTACAGGAATGGAAGAATAAAGAGATGCAACATAAGGGGCACCTTCTTTTGGATGACGCATAGCACAAATATCTGCATAAGAAGAAATAACTCGAATGGTATCAGCAACACTTTCTCCTTTGGCTGCTGAACTTGTATCTGCGGAAGAGAAACCAAGGATATTACCACCTAGATTCAGCATGGCGGCTTCAAAACTAAGCCTTGTTCTGGTACTTGGTTCATAAAATAGAGTGGCTAGTTTTTTGCCTCTACATACCTCTGAATATTTTTTTGGATTTTGAATAATTTTCTCTGCTAAATTTAGCAAATCAGTTAACTCAGAAACGGTTAAGTCGGTCGGACTGATGATATGTCTCATAGATACCTCCATATTGTTTTGATAATAGCTGATTAAGGATAATAGAAAATCTTGTATAAAAAGTCGATTTTCTAACTAAGTATTCTATTATATATTAGTGGAAAAAGCAATGATTTCTTTCTCTATTCCGTTACATTTTTTCTTTTATTGTGGTATAATATTCAGATACGATATTTCTTTGTAGATATTCTGGTTAAGAGATTCCAGTGATTATGAAATTTTGTATAATTGATATTAGTAGTTGTTTACTTGCCATAGAAAGGGTGCTTATATGATTCGGATTTCACGGACAGGGATTAGGAATTTAGCCTCTAATGATACGGTTTATGCTAGAGGGGTACAATACTATAAAGACAACCGTGTAATTAATGCGACCTATTCAAATTCTCTCAAACAATACCGCTTAATTGTGAAAGGAAGCTATAATTACTCCGTAACCGTGGATGAACAGGAGGATGGCTACTTTGATTATAATTGCAACTGTCCTTCAAGATTGAAGGATCAGGGGGCATGCAAGCATGTAGTGGCTGCCTTATTATTTATATTGAAATATCAGGAACGAACATTGATGGCAGAGTCTAAGAGCCCAAAAGAACGTAAGGTTATGCAGCTCCTGGATTATTTTATGTCTCAAGAGGACACTAATCTGGTAGGGGAGACCTTTCAGCTGGATACAATTGTTACAATTCCCTCTATTTTAAAAGGGGAGAATGGAAGGGCCTTGGTATCTTTCCGGGGAGGAAGTAATCGAAAATATAAGATTCAGACGATTAAAAAGTTCCTATCCGACATTTATCGTCATCAAAATTTTGCGATTGGTAAGGAATTTAAATATATTCATGGGGAGAGTACCTTTGATAAAAATTCAAAGGCCATTCTTGATTTTCTTCTGGAACTCTATGAGATTCAGGAGATTATTGATAACTCCCATTTTTCTAAAATATTTTCAAAATCCCAGGTTAGCATGACAAAAAATATGCTGATTAAATTGCTGGATATCTTAGATGGAAATAGTTTTACCTTGGAACTATACGGAAAGCTATATCCAGAGGTGCGTTTTGTAAGAGGAAATCCTAAGGTAAGTTATCAATTATCCTTGGATGAAGATGCTATTACCATGGATTACTTAGGTAAGGAAGCGGTTCTGCCAATTACAGAAACCGGAGAATTACTTTATTTTGATGGTGCTATTTATCTACCGGATAAGAAATTTATACAGCATTTTAAGCCATTTTATAATACCTTAGGGAAGGATAAAGAGCCTTTGGTCTTCCAAGGAGAAAGTAAGAATAAATTTCTTGAGCATGTACTACCTAGGATTAATGAGACTATGGAACTGGATATCCCCCAAGAGTTAGCTAGTAGATTTGTTACCTGTGATATGGAAGCAAAATTATATTTTGATAAGTATCAATCCCAGATTAAAGCGGAGCTAAGGTTCCAATATGGGGATAACGAATTTAATTCCTTCGAAAACCCATCCTCTGGGGAATATATTATCGTACGCCAAAGAGAAAAGGAAGATGAGATTATTACGCAGCTTCTGCAATTGGGCTTCTATCCTTATAAAAATTTTTATCTTCTTAGGGATGAGGAGAAGATATATGAATTTCTTTCTGGTAGAGTCATGGAACTAGAGGATTTTGCAAGCCTTTATTATTCAGAAGATTTTCGAAAATTAGGGATACGTTCACCGGGAGGTTTTAAAGCTGGTGTTCGAATGAACTCTGAGATTGATATGTTAGAGCTGGATTTTTCTTTTGGTGATGTAGCCAAGGATGAATTAAGGGCTTTATTTTATTCTTTTCAGGTGAAGAAAAAATATTATCGGCTTAAAAATGGAAGTTTTATTAATCTGGATGACGATGCAATTGGGGAGATTGCCCAGATACTGGATTCCTTAAATATTAATGATAAAAGCATGAAGGAAGATGCTGTTCTCTTAGAAAAGCATCATGCGGTTTATTTGGATAAGGTATTTTCAGATAAAGATTTTGAATTTACCAGAGACTATGATTTCACCAACTTGATTGATAGAATATTAAATCCTACCATAGCGGATTATAAGATACCGGATGGGATTCGAGCAACCTTACGATCCTATCAGATGACCGGATTTAAATGGTTAAAAACCTTAGCCGATAATGAACTTGGGGGAATTTTAGCCGATGATATGGGACTTGGAAAAACCCTGCAGTCCATCGTATACATCGCTTCGGAAAAAGAAAAAGGTGATGGGCATTTTCTAATTGTATGTCCAACGTCGCTTATTTATAATTGGCAGGATGAGATTGAAAATTTTGCTCCTTTTCTTAAGACAGAGGTAATCACAGGGAACCCAACAGAACGTTTGGAGAAGATTGAGAATTATTCCAATTACGATGTACTGATTACTTCCTATCCCTTAATTCGTAGGGATATCACCATATACGAACAAATTAAATTTCATACAGTCTTTATTGATGAGGCCCAGTATATTAAAAATGATGCCTCACAAAATGCCAAATCTGTAAAGCGGCTCAATGCCAAGCACCGATTTGCATTAACCGGAACACCGATTGAAAATAACTTATCGGAACTTTGGTCCATTTTAGACTTTGTTATGCCAGGATATTTATTTAGTCATTCAAAATTCGTAGAGATGTATGAAAAGCCGATTATGAAAGAAGATCGTGCAGCCTTAGAGGATCTTCATCAACGGATTTCACCATTTATCCTACGAAGGATGAAGAAGGATGTACTAACGGAACTTCCGGATAAATTTGAAACAAAAATGCTGACCGACTTAACCGATGAGCAAAAGAAGGTTTATTTATCTTATCTGGAGCATATACGGAATGAGATTAATACAGATATTGAGAAAAACGGTATTGAAAAAAGTAGGATTAAGATTCTGGCAGCACTGACTAGGCTCCGTCAAATTTGCTGTCATCCATCGACCTTTATTGAAAATTATCAAGGTGGAAGTGGAAAATTGGAACTGCTTATGGAGGTAATTACCGATGCCATTGCCAATGATCATCGTATTTTAGTCTTTTCCCAGTTTACTTCCATGTTAAAAATTATTGAAGAGGAATTAAAGGATATGGAAATTCCCTACTTTTACCTGGACGGTTCTACTACAATCCAGGATCGCAGCGAGTATGTGAAGAAATTTAATGCAGGAGAGGGGAAGGTATTCCTGATTTCCTTAAAAGCTGGTGGGACAGGATTGAATTTAGTCGGTGCAGATACGGTTATCCATTATGACCCCTGGTGGAACCCTGCTGTTGAAGATCAGGCTACTGACCGAGCTTACCGAATCGGGCAGCAGAACAAGGTTCATGTAATGAAACTAATCACCAGAGGCACCATAGAAGAGAAGATATTTAAACTTCAAAGAAAAAAGAAAGAATTATCCGATCATATAATTAGTTCTAGAGAAGTATTTATCAATAAGCTCAGCAAGGAGGAATTAGAGGAACTCTTTTCTCCTTTGAGTTAGATAATATTGGACTTTGGTACCTAAGATAAAGTACTTTTAGTAACATTTTTTATAAAATGTCCCGAAGGGTCTTTTTAATTACGATACTAGTAATGGTTGCCAGAACGATTTTTACAATATCAAAGGGGATAAAAGGAATAACACATACGCTTAAGGCATAGGTAAATCCACTGCCGGATATAAAAGTAAACCAGATGGTTCCAAGAAGGTAGCAAAGTATTAGGGAGAGTAACATTCCTGTTACAAGCCAGAATACTTGATACCTTCTTGCTTTTCTTATAACAATAGAAACAACCAATGCCATCAAGGGATAAGCCATGATATAACCACCAGTCATTCCCAAAAGAGCTTGAAAGCCACTACGGAAGCCTGCAAAAACAGGGATACCAAAGGCCCCTAGTAGAATATAGGTAAGGGTGCTAAGGAATGCACTCTTTGGCTTCAAAAGGGCACCAGTTAAGAAAATGGAAAATAGGGATAAGGAAAATGGAATTGGCTGAGTCGGTATTGTGATCTGTGCCATAACACAGATAATGGCAGTAAACATGGCGGTAAGAACCATGTCTTTTACTTTTTGGCTTTGATAAATTTTATTTCTATTAATTGAATTTGAATCGCTTTTTGTGAGTTTATTGTAGTTATTCATAATTCCAATTTGCTAGGCTGATAAAGTAAGCCTTTTCCTTTCTTTCAATTGATAATGTTTAAAATTGCATAGCTCTATTTAGTTTATAAAATTCAGAATGTTCTTGCACGATTTAGTTTATAAAATTTAGAATGTTCTTGCTCTATATAGTTTATAGAATTCAGAATGGCCTTGCTCTTGGCATAGCTTTATTTTATTTAATTGGGTCGTACGCTTACTTCACCAGAGGATAAGCTTTCTCTAGTATGATCTTCATATTCAACAACAAGGCGAGCCTTGTCATCAATGTCGATGGCTTTGGCTGGTATGGCTTGATTGTTTTTTAGAACTAATATATCACGGCCCAGTAAAAATGAACGTTTTCGATACTCCTCTAAATATTCTTTGCTTGTTAAGGAATGCATACGAAAGGCAATTTGATTCAATACTTCGGCAATTAGTATAGATGTAATGGGGGTATCCGTAGGTTTCTCGGTAAAAATTGATCCAGCGATGCCCTGGAGTTCCTTTGGAAAATCCTTGGTTGATAGATTGATTCCGATACCGACAACGGCATATTCTAGGATTCCGCTCTCAAAATTAATGGAGGCTTCCGTAAGGATTCCACAGATTTTTTTATCTCCAATAAAGATATCATTCACCCATTTAATCGATGTACTTACACCAGCCACTTGCTCAATGGCCTGTGCCACGGCAACGGCAGCAGCAGTAGTAATTTGAATGGAATCTTCAAGAGCTAACTTGGGTCTTAAGATTAAGGAGAGATAAATTCCCGTGGAAGCAGGAGAGTAGAAGCTTCTTCCAAGTCTACCCCTTCCCTCAGTCTGTTCTCTGGCTATAATAACGGTACCTTCCTTTGCCCCTTGGCCAGCCAGTTCTTTGGCTAGGGTATTGGTTGAAGTAACCGATTGGTAAACCTCTAGGGTGAAAGTGCTTGCCTCCCCTTTTATAGGGAGCTATGCTTTCCAAAGATACGATATCATTGTCCGGCAACAGACAGTATCCTTTATTGGTAACGGCTGTGATACGATAACCCTCCTTCTTTAAGGCTTTAATTGCTTTCCATACAGCACTTCTGGTAACAAAAAGTTTTGAGGCAATTTCTTCACCGTTGATATATTCCCCTCGATTTTCTTCGAGCAGTTTTAAAATTTGTTGTTTTAATTCCATTTCTCACAATCCTTGATATGTAGTATGTCGTGAACAAATTTCCTGTTCATGATATGGTTCTTCTGATCAGAAAATTCAAGCAAGCTTGAATGATTTCACTACGATTTTCATTATAGCATAGGAATTTTGATTGTCAACCAGAAAGGGGTAAAGAGTCGACAATTGTTTGGGGATTCGTTTTATATCATGTACTTATTTTAAATATAGAGTG
>JGI24707J26582_10001134_pt1 | contig 21209 bp, 14 predicted proteins | sample BioPla1DNA1_FD_26582 | JGI IMG/M metagenome (IMG submission 26582)
TTGAGTTTCTTAATACGCTCTTTAAGCTCCTCGGAGTCTATCTCAGGTGCTTGTTCTTGCTCTCCATTATCCCTGTCTTGAGCGATTCCCTCCTCTATTTGTTTTAGAATAGTTCTAATCTTAGCTTCCAATTTGGCCTTGTTTTTCTCTACACTCTTTCGCCAAATAAAAGTGTATTTTATATCTGTTGGTTTTTTATAGGAGCGACGAAGAAGTAATTAAAAAAGAGTGAAATTACAATGTTTTTAGTCCTTCAGGTAAATAATTTAGGGAGAGTATATAAAACCAAGACAGAAGACTTGATTGTCTTCTGTCATAAAATAATAATGGGAATATTGAGTAGTATTTATTTATACGTCATCGAATATTTTTTTTCTAGATAGTAAACAAGCTCCAATGACACCCGATTTTCCTGTAAATTTAGAAGGTAAAAGCTGTGAGTCTCTACTGACTAAGTTTAAAGAGTATCTTCTGACTGTTGTTTTAATAGGTGGAATTAAATAGGTCTTTGCTTCAGATAGAGTTCCCCCTATTATAATGCTTTCAGGATTGAATATATTAATTAGCATGGCAAGCTGTTCACCTAATTTACTCCCAATTTCTTCTACTAACTTAATACATAGCACATCCTCTTTATCAACTACTGCATCGATGATGTCATTTAAAGTTATCTCCCTTTTTTTAACTGTCTGTGAAAGAGTGGAAACAGCTCCGTTATTTATTTCTTCTAAAAGTGTTTTATAAAGATAGCTACCTGAAATTTCAGTTTCTATACATCCTTTTTTTCCACAATGACATATTACTTCATTGTCAAATGCTTTTACATGCCCAAATTCTCCCGCAAATCCAGATTTACCAGTGTAAATTTGTCCATTAATAATAATTCCAATCGCTATACCCCAGCTTAGATTTACAAAAATAATATTTTTTTCTTCAGTAACATTTCCCGATAGATATTCACCATAAGTCATCGCTCGCGTATCATTGTCTATACTAACATGATGACCTATTTTTTTGCTGAAGTGTTCACTCAAGGGGGTCTCATCAAAATAAAAGATACTGTAACTATAACCTGTTTTAGGATTTACTCTACCCGAAATGTTTATTTGAACATTTAGAATTTTATCCTCTTTTACGTCTTGAGCTTTTATAAAGTCCTTAATAATAGCACAGATAGTATTAAAAGATTCTTTTGTGTTCTCAAATTTATGGGGGATTCTTGTTTTTAGGTTTACAATTTCTCCTCTAAAATTGCATAAGCCAATGTTTATTCCAAAATGTTCAATATCTACACCTATAAAATAAGCAGCTTCTGCATTAAGGCCGTATAGATTAGGATGGCGACCTTCTGCTGTTTTTAATTTTCCAAGATCTTGAATATATTTCTCGTCAATCATTTCATTGATGATACGAGTCACTGTCGGGATACTTAAATTAATATTACTAGCTAAGTTGTTTAATGTCATATCTCCATCATTAATAAACTGCTTTATTATTTTTCTTTTATTTAGTGCATCCTTAGTGTTGTTTGTTATATTTTCGAATATTTTTAGCATATTATATATTTTTATAAAGACTTCTGTAAATATAATAAAATAATTTGAATGATGTTCTATTTTTGTTATTAACTGGTTGTTCTTTATTAAAGCACAATTGGTGATTATGGAACTAGCCTATAACTATTTTCTTTGGATTGCTTTAGTTTTGTCCATTTTTATTTATTTTTTATCAGTGTGATTTTAGGTGTGTCCTTATTTTGGACTCCAAAACATTTAATGAAGCTATACCTGATAGATATATAAAGTAAATGAATAGTGATTTTGTAATTTATTAAGACATTGTGCTGAGTTTATGACTATTGGTCGGGTTAAGTGATGGTATGCGAAATAGTCTAGCTAAAGGGTATCAATGACTGTGTTGGTGTTTTAGCTGTTTGATATAATATTGAGTTCTTTAGTTTTTCAGTATAATTTGTTCGTGACTATATAGGTGGAATTGTATTTTTAAATATCTTGTTGTTTTTTATATGGATTGTTTATTAATTGTTTTCTATATATTAAAAATAAAACTAATGTCGTATTTAGAAGTTAGGATGATGAAATAAATGTCTATTCTTATGTTCTGTGTTATGTCAGGGATTTTAGTTGCAGAATAACTATTACTGGTATATGTGTTTTGTTTTGACTAGAAATAAAATAAAGAAGTTTAAACGCTTTTCTTTTGGTTATAAAGAAGCTTTTTAGTGATAACCCTTATGATTGAAAGGAAGGAATTGATTAAATAACTTAGGTTAAAGTCAGGGAAAACAACACCGATTAAATAAAGGATGAGGTATTTTAAACTTTAACAAAAAGAAAAACATTACAAAAAAGGAATTTGATATTATGAAAATGAAAAAGTACTTATTTTTAGCTCTTATTGGAGGGCTATTATTATCATGCTCTAGTACCAAAGAAGATTTAAGCCCTAAGGGTGAAGTGTTATATAAATGGGAAGCTAAACGCAAAAGTATCATTGATACAGATGATTTGGTTTTGTGTTATTCTGGTGGTGCCCATAGACCCTATGTTTGGGATAAAGAGTTGCTACAATCTTATATTACTTATGTAGATCAGGAAGGTCAAGAGCATTGGTTGTTTGATGGCTTTTTGTTTCTTGAAATCTTTGACACGGTAAACAAAAAAAAGTATGCCACAGGTTATGCTGGTGAGCCCGCTTTAAAAGAGGACTGGAAAGCTCTTATTGATTTATATTTCAAAAAAGGACATGGGGTATGTGCCATAGAAGAGTATGTTGAAGAAGCGAAAGAAAGATTGAAAGCACCTGCAAAAAAACACAAAGTGGTTATTAGTATTCCAGAGCCCATTGCGTCTGTAACTAATTTTGGCGATGTAAATGGTGAGAATTTAGATTTCACTATTTCGGATAAGGAGCGATTGAAAGCTGTAAAATGGTATATTGATTATGCTAGAGAGTGTTTTGATAAGGGTGATTTCAAAAATGTGGAGCTTTCTGGATTCTATTGGGTTGCTGAAACGGCTACTCATACACGTACGATACTAAATCTTGTATCCGACTATTTGAACGATTTGAATTACAGCTTTAATTGGATTCCCTATTGGAATTCTGATGGATATAAAGATTGGAAGCAAGTTGGTTTTAATTATGCTTACTTACAACCCAATTATTATTTTAATGATAAAATAGAATATTCAAGATTAGATGAGGCTTGTAAAGCTGCTATTGAGTATGATATGGATATGGAAGTGGAATTTGACGAAAGTGCTCTTGTTGGAACACAAGATAGAGGTTATCGCTTGCAAGATTATATGAAGGCTTTTAGAGACCATAAGATTATAGAAACTAAAAGATTAGCTTACTATCAAGGAGGAACAATAATTCATAAATTAAGACTATCTGATAATGAGGCCGATCAAAAGTTGTATCATGAGTTTTGTCAGTTTGTTTTAGATCATAAAAAATTCATGGAAAAGAATTAATGATGATTGTTGTATCTAAGTTTTAGTTTTAAAAGAAAGAGTGGTTTTATTAGAAGAACCACTCTTTTTGATTTCAATAAACAGCTGTGCGAAATCAATCGAAAACAGGAAATAAAACCTTTAATTCAGAGTCTGAAACCTGCTTTCCGAAGGGACAAATTTCATATCGTTCTACAGCTTTTATTTCTTTGAAGTCTTTTGATTCTCCATACCATCTTTTTAATGCAGGAATATCTTTATCTGCAACTTTATTTCTTTCCTCTATAAAATAGTTATATAAGTAGCTTTCCCTGCTAGATTGACTATCTATATCAACATTGTTAAGTGGCTTTTGATTAATCCAAGGAAGCCACTCATACATTTGAGAGAAATGAGAATCTACTACGTGGGCTTTTTGTTTTAATACCGATGTAATATCAATAGCTATTTCTGTTTCTTTACGATTAGGATTATCTAATCGTCCTAACATATAAAGAAAAACAGGGTTGTTTCTTAAAATAGGAATAGTTGGGTTGGCTAAAGGAACAGTTACCATAAATGCTGCATCTTGAACTAAGGTTGAAGTATGTCTATGGTCTGGATGGTAGTCATAATTAGGGTGGGTAATAACTAAATCAGCTTCCCATTCTCTAATAAGTCTAATCACTTCGTTTCGAAGTTCCAAGGTAGCAATTAGTTCACCATCGTTATTGTTAAGAACTTCATATTCGCATCCCAATCTTTTTTTTACCTCTTCTACTTCTTTTTTTCTTATTCTTTCTATAGTTTCTGTGTTGTGTATGTGATGACCTTTGTTTCCATTAGTCATAGATACAAATTTCACTTTGTGTCCTTTTTGTATTAATTTTGAAGATGTACCACCCGTAATTAATTCACAATCATCAGGATGTGCCCCTATAACTAAAATGTTGCATTTATCTTGTGACGATAGGGAGTATGAACATAGAAGCATAAGTACTAGGATTATTTGTTTTTGCATAAAATGAATTTTAAGTGTATTTACTATATAATGTTGTAATTGAATTTTCTATTTTAGGTTATTAACAAGTGCTGCAGCCCCTAGTATAGCAATATCTGGATTTTTTGATAATTTGATTATTAATTGTTCTAATGATTTAGGGAAAGGGAAATCATCTAAACTGCGGAGCATACCCTCTTCAAAAAAAGAGTATGCATCGGTTATGCTACCTCCAAAAACAATTATTTCAGGATCGTATGCAAGTAAAACAGTACGTACAAGTTTTCCTAAATGAAAGCCAAACTCCTCCCATAGTTTAAGTGCATTTTTATCTCCTTGCTGTGCAAGTTTAAAGGCTTCTTTTCCTGTGATATTATTATTAGAAAAGAACATAGAGGCACAATAATGTTCGAATATGGAATCTAAATACGGCATTTCTCCAATTTCACCAGCGCTGGTATTAACTCCTTCATAAAGTTTGCCATTTATTATAACCCCAGCTCCTACACCAGTACCTAACGTAATACCTATAATATTATTATAATCTTTAGCTTCGCCAAAAGATTTAAGCCCTGAGACAAAGCAGTTGGCATCGTTATTTAATTTAACAGGGATGTTGAATTTTTCTTCTAATATATCTTTTAGATGAACCTCTTCCCATGAGGGGATGTTAGCTACATTATATACAATACCTTTGCTTGTATCTACAACAGAGGGTACTCCTATGCCTATACCTTTAGTTTTAGAACAAATAAAAGGTGCTATCATTTCGATGAATATAGCAATGGACTCTTTTAACCCTTTGTCATAAGGAGTAGGCTTTAATACTTTTTCTATTAATAGATTATTTTTGAGTTTCCCTATTGCAATGTTGGTTCCCCCAATATCAATTCCTAATATCATATTTGTTTAATTTAGTGTTAGTTATATAGTCTAAAGAAAGCAAAATAATAAGAGATTTCCTATTAAATAAGTTGTAGTTTTAGTATTGAGTGTGTACTTATTTAAACTAGAGGTGTTGTAGTCTGTTGTTAATAAATAGTGTGCTAGAAATCACAAAAAAAGAGAGCGTGACTGTAAAGAAAGTGTCTGAAAGAGGTTGAAAAAGGTTTAAAATAGAAAAAGAGCTTTTAGAAGCTCTTTTTTATTTCGTGATCCGTCTGGGATTCGAACCCAGGACCCCAACATTAAAAGTGTTGTGCTCTACCTGCTGAGCTAACGAATCAGCCTTACTGCTGTTAAGCGGTTGCAAATATAGGGGACTTTATTTTAAGATGCAAGGGATTTCAAAAGTTATTTTTAACCTTTTGTTTTTAACTTCTTCTATTCTTCTGATTTTGAACTGGTTTGGTCAGAAATAAATAATTTCTCTTTATTGATAATAAAGCGCTGATAATACGATAAAATAAGAGTCGTTGTTGGTAAAGCAATAATCATACCTAATATACCCAGTAATGAACCCCAAACAGAGAGAGAGAGTAAAATGATAGCTGGATTTAATCCTGTTATTTTTCCCATAATACGTGGTGTAAGAATGGCGTCTTGTATAATTTGAACAACAATAAAGACGATCATAGCTAACCCCATGATGATCCAAAAATTCTGACCTGTATTAGCCGCTTTTAATAATCCCAAAAGTATGGTTGGAATAAAGCCAACCAATTGTAGGTAGGGAACCATATTTAGTGCACCTAAAAATAGGCCGAAACCAATGGCTAAAGGAAAATCTATAATCATAAAACCGATAGAGAACATTATACCTACTAAGGTAGCTATTAATGCTTGTCCTCTAAAATATCGATTCATACCAAATTGTATGTCATGTACAACTCCTACAGTTAATGGTCTGTATTTTTCGGGTAAAAAGCGTATCCATGCAGAAGCTAAGAATTCGTAGTCTAATAAAATAAAGATGACATAGAGGATGATTATAAATAGCGTAAACAGATTAAATAAGATGCTTACCGACTCTGATAGTAACTCCCAAAGTTTAGGTAATGTGGTTTTTATGATTTGAGTAAAGTTTTCTTGACTTAGTATATTCATAACAGCTTGTAAGTCCACATTTTGTTGAATAAACTCAGTTATAGAGTTAGGGACTCTAGACCCTGTTTCAGCGCCACCCATTAGGTAAAGTACAATAAGTTCTTTTAGTTTTATAAACTCAATAACGATAGGTGGAACTAGGAAGTAAGCAGCAACTCCTAGTAAGAGGGTAATACATAAAAGAGTGGCAATAATAGCTACCATTCTATTTCGGAGGCGAAGCTTAAACTGGAAAAACTTAACAATAGGATAGATTAAATAAGCAATTAGCCAAGCTATAAAAAAAGGAAGCAAGACCCCACTTAGTTTTTGTAGTAAAAAAAAGGCTCCTACAATACCAGCTATCCATGCTACAGTTCTTATAAAGCGGTCAAAGGTGATTTCTTGTCGTTCAGGCATATTTTTGAAATATTTATGTTTTAGAAGGTTCGTTCTATTTTATTATAACATCTAAAGATAGGTAGAATGTTTAATTATATCTTTCTTAAATCTTTTTTTGTAATCTTTTCATTAGCGTATTTCTACTTCATTTGTGTTTGTAGAGTTAGTTTGTTTGATGGATTATTGCACCTTTTACAAGGTCCTAGTCAAGTGCCCTGCTTGCCCTAGTCAAATGGAGCATTTGCCTAAGGCATATGGATGGTATGGTCTAAGGGTGTTTTATAAATCGTTAAGAAAAAGTAAGTGAGTCCTATAAAAATAGTTTGTATATTTAGATGGACAATAGGAATACTTTGCATTTCTTAATATCAAAATTGATTATTTATATCTACATTTGTCCGATGATTTAGTTGTGAATTTTAACGCTATGATGAGAAAATTAATTGAAAATATAGAAAGTGAGATAGTAGATCTTAAAAAAATCATTGCTGTTTGGAACGATGAGGGTGATTCTTCTGCTTTGAAGGTTGCAATGAATAATTTAGCTCACGCTAATGATTGGATGAAGTTGTTAAATGAAACATTAGAACGAGAATATACAAAAGCAACTCAAGGAACAGTTGAGCAAGTACAAAAAGCTCAATTTGTTGCTCAAGAAAGAAATAAGCCTGTCTATATGGATACGGATGAGCAAGAAGTACTCGAAAAGGCAAAAGAAGAATTGTCAGTAGATGATGTTGTTGTATCTTATGAGGAGAAGTGTGCTGAATGTTCCCTTGAGGAGGGATTATCATGTGAGGAAGTTTCTTCTGAAGATGAAGTTAGTGATGATTTAAGTAACGAGTCTATTGAAGATAGTATTAAAGAGGAGGGGACAGCTACTCCCATATCAATTACTGAGCCTTGTTTTTCAAATAAAACAGAAGATGACGTAATAGAAGAGGAGGCACAACGCATTGATTGCCTTTTAAGCCAGTCGTATGAAATACAGGCAAAAAACAGAAAGAATAATGGGGGACCTATGGAAGGAACCTCTATTTTAGGTGATCATTTATTAAAAATGGAAGATGATATATATTCATCATTAAGTTTAAATGATATCTTTAGATTTTCTGGGGAGTGGTTTAACGGAGATAGTAAAAGTCTGAAATCTTTTTTTAATCGAATTCAGGAATTTAACTCTTTAGCAGATAGTTTAACCTATGCAAAGCGAAATTTACAGGTGAAAGAGGATAGTGAAGAGTGGGAGGATTTAGTGGTTGTTTTAGAAAAGTATTTTGAAAGTTAATTATAAAAACTTGAGATTTGTATAAAGTTTGCAAGAGGAAAATTTAATGGAGTCAGCAGGAAAATTATATATAGTACCTACTCCGGTGGGTAATTTAGATGATATGACACTTCGAGGGATTAAAGTGCTGAATGACGTAGATGTTATTTTAGCTGAGGACACACGTACATCGGGTGTGCTTTTGAAGCATTTTGATATCAGCAAACCTATGCAATCGCATCATATGCATAATGAACACAAAACGGTTTCACCTTTAATTAGTCGATTAAAAGCGGGTGAAAATATGGCTCTTATCTCCGATGCGGGTACACCGGGTATCTCTGATCCTGGGTTTTTATTAGTTCGTGAGTGTGTAAAAGAAGCTATTCATGTTGAATGCTTACCTGGTGCTACTGCACTAATTCCTGCTTTAGTTGTGTCGGGGCTTCCGTGTGATCGGTTTCTTTTTGAGGGTTTTTTACCTCCTAAAAAAGGGCGAAAAACCAAAATGGAGAGTTTAGCTAAAGAAGAGCGTACACTTGTTTTTTATGAGTCTCCTTATCGATTAGTTAAAACGTTGACTCAGTTAATAGAGTTTATGGGGGCTGAAAGAAAGGTTAGTGTTTCAAGAGAAATATCTAAGCTACACGAAGAAACAGTTAGAGGGACTTTAGCTGAAGTAGTGTCTTACTTCACACAAAATGAACCTCGTGGAGAAATCGTTGTTGTAATAGAAGGATATATTCAATCGAAAAAATAGAAAATTAAAACAGAAATCAATAACAAAATTTGTATGAAAAGATTAACACTTTTACTTACTGTATGTGCCCTATTTATAGTTACTTCATGTAATACGGGAGGGGCTAGTAAAAAGGAGAAAGAAGCATTAGAGCTTGAGTTAAGTCAACGGAATGCAGAATTGGATGAAATGATGGAGACTTTCAATGTTGTGCAAGAAGGTTTTCGTAAGATTAGTGAGGCGGAAAGCAGAGTTGATCTACAACGAGGAACTATTGGAGAAAATTCAGCGAGTGCAAAAGAACAGATTATTGCCGATATTGATTTTATCTCTCGTACCATGGAGGCTAATAAGGAGCAAATAGCCAAGTTAGAAGGACAATTAAAATCTAGTAATAACCAATCGGTACAACTTCGTAAAGCCGTAGAAAACTTGAATAGAGAATTAGAGGTAAGAGCTCGTCGGATTGAAGAGTTGCAAACTGAATTAGCTTCAAAAAACATTAGAATTCAAGAATTAGATACTATTGTTAGCTCTTTGAGTATGGAAAGAGAAAAACTAGAAGCTGCAAACGTTGAGAAATCTCGTACTGTTGCTGCACAAGAAGCCGAAATGAATACCGCTTGGTTTGTGTTTGGTACGCGCTCTGAATTAAAATCGCAAAAGATATTAGTGAGTGGGGATGTGTTGAAAGATTCCGATTTCAATAAAGATTATTTCACTCAAATAGATATTCGTACAACAAAAGAGATCAGATTGTACTCTAAACGAGCCAACTTATTAACTACTCATCCAGAAGGATCGTACGAGTTAGTTAAAGACGATAAGAATCAATATTCGTTAGTGATTTTAGACCCAACTAATTTTTGGAGTGTGTCTAAGTATTTAGTCTTATTAGTTAAGTAACAAATTATTAATTGATAATAAGTAGAGAGCTGTTTATTTAGTGTAAGCAGCTCTCTTTTTATTGTGTGTGCCGAAAAGATAAGTATATATAATGGTGCAGAAAGAAAGGAAAATATTAAAATGGAGAAATTAGAAAATGTGTTTTTTGATTTAGATGATACCTTATGGGCTTGTTCTGAAAACTCTAAAGATACTTTTATGGAAGTCTATGAAGACTTTCATTTTTATAGGTACTTTGATTCTTTCGATCATTTCTTTTCTTTATATGAGGAGAACAATAATAAGCTGTGGTCTATTTATGGTGAGGGAAAGATTACTAAAGATGAATTAAATGATTTACGTTTTGCTCACCCTTTATTATGTGTTGGTGTGAAGGATAAACAATTAATAGCAAATTATAGGGAGACTTATCTAGATAGGATCAAAAGGAAAGGAAAACTGATTGATGGAGCTAAAGAGCTTTTAGATTATTCATTCGATCGTTACAATTTATATATTCTATCTAATGGATTTAGGGAGATGCAGTTTAGCAAAATGGAAGCATCGGGTATATTGCACTATTTTAAGAAGGTAGTATTATCTGAAGATTATGGGGTTATGAAACCTAATAGGGAAATATTCCATTTAGCCTTGTCGATAACAAAATCTACTGTATCTAATTCCATAATGATAGGAGATAACTGGAATACTGATATTCTTGGCGCAAAAAATATAAATATGTCTCAAATTTTTTATGACCCTAATTCATTGTTTGATAGGTCTGTTTTCTGTTTTCAACCCACGTATGTTGTTGATTCATTACTCAAAATAAGGGATATTCTCTAATTGATAAAATAAACACCATAAACGCTTTGAATTTGATTTCGATAAAAAGTCAAAATAATTCAAATGTTAAAAAACCTAAGTGTAATATTTAGTTTTTATTGATTAATGACAAAAAGAAAGCTCTTTATGTGTTATTATGCATTATTTATACAAAAACGAGCGTTTTGTTTGCATGAGACTATCTATTTGTAAGTCTCTTTTTAGTGTTTATTGTCCTTTGAATTTACTTTTTGCTTCCTTTTTTTTCGGAATAAATGCTGTTTGGGTATCAAAATGGAAGAAATATAGCATTTTTTGTAAGAAGAGGTTGATAATTTCATATTTATTAATATATTTGCAAATTGTAACTAATTGGTAGCAAGGAAAGTTATAAAATAAGCTATAATAATAAATAAATATTTAGTTAAACTAAAGAGAGAATTATGAAGAGAAAATTAGTAATGATGTTAACCTGTTTATTGGTAAGTGTAGGCTTTGCTATGGCTCAAACACGAACTATTACAGGAACTGTGTTCTCGGAAGAAGACGGCGAGCCCGTTGTTGGTGCTTCTGTCTTAGTAGAAGGTACTACTACAGGTACTATAACCGATATTGATGGAAATTTTACACTAAGTAGAGTTCCAGTTGAAGCAAAACACCTAAAGGTGTCTTTTGTAGGGTTGCAAACCCGTAGTGTAGCAATTAAAGATAACGTACAAGTATATCTAAAAGCAGACGCCGAACTATTAGATGAGGTAATGGTAGTTGCTTTTGGTACAGCTAAGAAGTCTGCATTTACAGGTTCGGCTGGTGTTATTGAAACTGATAAAATTACAAAACGTCAAACTTCAAATATAACTAATGCTTTAGCTGGTCAAGTTGCTGGTGTGCAATTGACAAGCAGTAGTGGTGAGCCTGGTAAATCTGCAGATATTAGAATTCGTGGTATTGGTTCTATTTCGGCTGGTAATACCCCTTTATACGTTGTGGATGGTGTCCCTTTTGATGGAGACATTGCTTCTATAAATTCACAAGATATAGAATCTATGACTGTATTAAAAGATGCTGCTTCTAATGCGTTATATGGTGCTCGAGGAGCAAATGGTGTGGTACTGATTACAACTAAAAAAGGAAAAACAGGTAAAGCAACTATAACAGTTGATGCTAAATGGGGAACTAATAGAAGAGCTGTTCCTAACTATAATGTTATGGGTAGCCCAGCAGAATATTATGAAACTGCTTATAAAGCACATTATAATACTGCTATGTTAGGCACTTCAGGAACTGTTATTACTCATGAGCAAGCAAATAAAATAGCAAATGCTAATTTATTTGACTCAGATGAGGGGGGTGTTAATTACCAAGTGTATACTATTCCTGAAGGTGAATTATTTATTGGATTAGATGGTAAGTTGAATCCAAATGCTACTTTAGGTTATTCTGATGGTTCATATTATTATAAACCAGATAATTGGTACGATGAGGTTTTCGATAAAGGAAATTTGAGACAAGAATATAATTTAAGTATGAGTGGAGCAACGGATAAAGTAAACTATTATTTATCTGCTGGTTATTTAGATGATTCTGGAATTATTGCAAATTCTGGTTTTGAGCGTTTCACTACACGATTGAAAATGGACTACCAAGCTAAAGATTGGTTGCGAGTAGGCGCTAATATGAGTTATGTGAAATCGGATAGTCGATCTCCACAAAATCAAGAAGGTGCTTCTTCAGCGAATACGTTTTATGTAACTAATCTAATGGCTCCTATTTACCCTATGTATGTTAGGGATACTGATAAAAAGGTGATGAAGGATTCGTATGGTCATACCGTATATGACTTTGGAAATAATACAGGATTTATACGTCCTTTTATGACTCAGTCGAATCCAGCATCAATGGTAGCTTTAGATAAGCGTACCTACGAAGCCGATATATTTAGTGGTAAATGGTATGCTACTGTTAATTTCCTTCCTGAATTGAAATTAACTTATAATATAGGTTTAGATACAGATAATACTAGATACTCAAACCTGTATAATGCTTTTTATGGGCAATATGCAGAGGTAGGAGGTATTATATATGTTGGAAATTCACGTCGTCAAGGGGTGAACCAACAAGTGTTAATGTCATATATTAAAAGCATAGATAAACATAATTTTGACATCTTAGCTGGGTTTGAATCTTATGATTTTAAAACTCAATCTTTATCTGGATCTCGTGAGAAATTATACAACCCATTGATTCCTGAAATCAATAATGCTATAAAAAATCCTTCTATATCATCAAGTACCGATAAATACGCAACGCAAGGATGGTTAGGTAGAGTACAATATGACTATGATGGTAAGTATTTTGGTTCTTTATCTTATCGTCGTGATGCATCATCACGTTTCCATAAAGACAACAGATGGGGTAATTTCTGGTCTGTTGGAGGTGGATGGTTAATGAATAAAGAAAGCTTTTTGGAGGATGTTTCCTGGATTGATTTGTTGAAATTTAAAATTAGTTATGGTGTGCAAGGTAACGATATGTTATTGTATTCAAATGGTGATGCTAACTATTATCCTTACCAAGACCAATATCAAGTAACTAATAGCAATGATGATTTTGCTGTGAATTTATACTATAAAGGGAATAAGGATTTAACATGGGAAACATCACATAGCTTTAATACCGGTTTTGACTTTACTTTGTTTAAAGGTAGATTAGATGGTAGTATTGAGTACTTCTCAAGAAAAACCACGGATTTACTTTACTTTAAGCCTGTATCCGCTTCATTGGGTTACTCTTCATTCCCTATGAATGTGGGGTCAATGTTTAATAGAGGTCTAGAGTTAGGCTTGAATGGTATTGCAGTTCAAACGAATGATGTTGATTTGAGTTTTAATTTTAATATGACTTATTTTAAAAATAAAATCAACAAGTTAGAAAAGTCATTGAATGGCGAGTTAATAGATGGTACTAGAATTTACCGTGAAGGTGAGTCTTTATATCAACTCTATTTACATAAATATGCAGGTGTAGATCATGAAACAGGTGTTGCTTTATATTATCAAGATGTGGAAGACGAATCGGGTAATATTGTAAGAGAGACTACAAGTAATTGGAGTAATGCAACTAAATATGCTACTGGAGATATTTTACCTAAAGTGTATGGTGGATTTGGTACATCATTAGCTGTTTATGATTTTGACTTGTCTGTTTCTTTTGCTTATCAGCTAGGTGGTAAAATTTACGACAGTACTTATCAATTATTAATGCATAATGGTAGAGCGAGTTCTATTGGCCAAAATTGGCATAAAGATATTAGAAATGCTTGGACACCTGAGAATAGCAACTCTAATATTCCTAGGTTACATACCACAGATAGGTTTGCAAATAGTANGTCTGATCGATTCCTTGTGAAATCTGATTATTTAAGTGTTCAAAATATTTCATTAGGATATACTGTTCCTCAATCATTATTAAGAAAGATAGACTTGGGTAGCTTAAGATTCTATTTAGTGGTTGATAATGTGGCTTTATTGACAAAGAGAAAAGGACTAGATCCTCGTCAAAGTTATACGTCATCAGCTAATAGTAATTATTCGCCAATACGTACTATTTCTGGTGGATTAACATTAACATTCTAATTATTGAGTAATCATGAAAAAATATATATATTTATTCGCTGTACTAGCATTAGGAATCACAACATTTACGAGTTGTGACCTTGATAAATTTCCCGAAGGAGATGTCTTTACTGATAGTCAGAAAGAGGATCTTGTTGGAAATTCACCCGATCGTTTAGCTGCTGACGTTAATGGTTTGGCTTCTGGATTGAATCGTGCATTAATTTTAGATTCTGAGCCTCATTTTGATTATGGCTTTCCTGCTGTATGTTTGATATTAGAATCTAATGGACAAGATTTGTGGGCTGCACAAACAGGTTACAACTGGTTTAGTGGTCCTCAGGCTTATAATGATAGAACTGTATCGTCTGAGGAAACTGAGTTTATATGGAAAACATTTTATAATCATATAAAAACTGCAAATGATGTGTTGCAGTTAGCTCCCGAAGATACGCAAGACCCTATATTAAAAGGATATAGAGGACAGGCATTAGCAAATAGAGCTTTTGATTATTTTCACTTGATTCAGATTTATCAATTTACCTATAAAGGCAATGAGAATAAAGCAGGTGTACCTCTTATATTAGAACCTCTTGCGCCTCTTGGATATGATAATCCTAGAGCTACAGTTGAAGAGGTATATAAGCAAATAATGAAAGACTTAGATGAAGCCATTATACTTTTAGCAGATTATTCACGTTCAGATAAAGCAAGAGTTAGTTTAGAAGTAGCGTATGGTCTTCGTGCTCGTGTAAATTTAGTTATGGAGAATTGGAGTGCAGCTGCTTCGGATGCGAAGAAAGCTCAAAGTGGATTTACGCCAGCATCATTAGAAGAGGTTTCTACTCCTGGATTTAATTCAGTAAACTCAAATAACTGGATGTGGGGTAGTATTATTACGCCTCAAGATGATGTTGTTAAAACTGGTATTTTGAACTGGCCTTCTCATTTATGCTCTTTGACATTAAATGGCTATTCTCTTTATGTGCCTAAAAGCATTAATCGTCCATTATGGAATGATATTCCTCAAACGGATATTCGTAAGGATTGGTTTTTGAGATCTGAAAAAGTTGATACGGTGATTAACAAAAAAGACACCATAATTGAGGTGTTAAAGTCTAAGTTAATAGATGATATGAAAATTGATTATAAAGGGAATCTTTTTCCAGTTAACTTTTTCTTTACACAAGTTGGATCATGGGATGAGTTGACAAATGTCAAATTTCATGCTTATCAGAACATTCCAGGAAACTCTACTAACTCTTCTGATTGGCCATTAATGCGTGTTGAAGAAATGATATTGGTGGAAGCTGAGGCTTTAGCTATGAGTGGAGATGTGGCAGGAGGTAAAAAAGTACTTGAGGATTTTGTGAAAACGTATAGAAATCCAGAGTTTAAATCGAATGCTTCGTCACCAGAAGAACTTCAAGAAGAAGTATGGTTTCAAAGGAGACTTGAGCTTTGGGGAGAAGGTTTTTCATTCTATGATTTAAAACGATTGAAAAAACCTGTAACTAGGGTTAAATTACCAGAGAATGAATCTTCATATCCAAGTGCTGTTCGATTTAACATTGAAGCAGATAATGATGTTTTATTGTATATGATTCCTGAATCTGAAGTGAATGTAAATGCGGGTATTGATAAGGCGGAAAATAATCCAGCAGGAGTAGTTCCTGATCCGATAGCACCACCAATAAAAGATTAATCAAATAAATAAAAAGGTCGCCAAGTGCGACCTTTTTTTATGGTTAAAAATTTGGATTTCTCCTAAATGGTTTTACTAATAGTTACAAAATTGCATAAATATGGCTATCTTTGAGTAGTATAATCAATAGAAAAGAAGCTGAATGAAAGATTTTATAATTACAGAAACCAATAGGCAAACGGCTGTTCTAGTCGGTATAGTTACATTTGACCAAGATGAACGAACAACAAATGAGTATTTAGATGAATTGGAATTCCTAGCGCAGACAGCAGGAGTTGTAGTTGTAAATCGTTTTACTCAAAAGCTGGAAATGCAGAATCCAGTAACCTATGTGGGATCGGGTAAGCTTGATGAAATTGCAGATTATATTAAAGAAAATAATATTGGAATGGCTATTTTTGATGATGAGTTATCTCCTCGTCAAATTAAAAACATTGAGAAGAANCTCAATGTTATGATTTTNGATAGAACCTCTCTGATTTTAGATATTTTTGCTATGCGTGCTCAAACAGCTAGTGCAAAAACACAAGTNGAGTTAGCACAATATCAATATATGTTACCTAGGTTGACACGTTTATGGACTCACTTAGATAGTCAAGCAGGTGGTGCTGGTAGTGGGACAGGTGCAACTGTTGGTTTGCGTGGTCCTGGTGAAACGCAGTTAGAAATGGACCGTCGTATTATTTCTAGACGTATTTCATTACTGAAAGATCAGTTGGAAAAGATTGATAAGCAAAAGGCGACTCAACGCAAGAATAGAGGGGCTATGGTACGTGTGGCACTAGTGGGGTATACTAATGTTGGAAAATCCACTTTAATGAATCTTTTAGCTAAAAGTGATATTTTTGCTGAGAATAAACTTTTTGCAACGTTAGATACTACTGTACGTAAAGTTGTTATTAAAAATTTACCTTTTTTATTGGCTGATACTGTTGGTTTTATAAGAAAACTACCGACAGATTTAGTCGAATCATTTAAGTCTACTTTAGATGAGGTTCGTGAATCCGATTTGTTGTTACATGTTGTCGATATTTCTCATCCTTCATTTGCTGAACAAATAGAAGTGGTTAATAATACACTGAAAGAGATTGATTGTGCTGAGAAGCCTGTTTTACTTGTGTTTAACAAGATTGATGCTTATCAGTATGTGCAAAAAGAAGAGGATGATTTAACCCCTCGAACTGAAGAGAACATTCCAATAGAGGAATTGATGCAAACTTGGATGGCAAAACTGGATAAAAATTGTATTTTTGTTTCTGCTCGTAAAGGGATAAATATTGATAGTTTACGTAAGGATTTATATTATCGTGTAAAAGATATTCATGTGAAAAGGTATCCTTATAATGACTTTTTATATCCTATTTACGATTCTGATGATTTTGATATGGAGGATTATGTTTACTCCTCAGAAGATGAAGATAATAAGGAAATTAAAGATGAATTAGTAGATGAAAACTAACTATAGAAGTTTAACAGAAAAGGAGATCAATCAATTAGAAAAACAACTATGTAAAGCTGAAGATTGGAATAATGTAAAAGTAAAAGAAGGCTTTNCTACANCGAATTTATTTCATGTTCGTTTTTCTGGGAGTATAAAGTTGGGTGTATTTAATCATACATTTGTATTATCTGGCGGAATTAAGAAAAAAGCTGGAATACGTCAAGTAATGCTTCATAATGTAACTGTAGGTGATAATAGTTGCATAGAAAACATCCATAATTACATAGCCAATTATACCATTGGAAGTAATACTATTATAGAGAATGTGGATGTTGTTGTTGTTGATGGAGAAAGTTCTTTTGGTAATGGGGTAGCTGCTTCTGTATTGAATGAAACAGGAGGAAGAGAAGTCTATATTACTGATAATCTTTCGGCTCACCAAGCTTATATTGCAGCCCTCTATCGTCATCGTCCCAATTTAACTGCTAAGATGAAAATGATGGCAGAAGAGTACACTCTAAAAGTAAAATCAACTAAAGGGTATATAGGGAATAATGTTAGAATATTTAATTCAGGAGCCATACGAGATGTGAAAATTGGTGATTATGCTAATATTTCAGGCGCTTCAAAATTACGAAATGGAAGTATTAATAGTAATAAGGAGGCTCCGATCACTGTAGGACATGGAGTGATTTGCGAGGATTTCATTATATCATCGGGCTCGAGGATAGATAACTCCACCATGATTACGCGTTGTTTTATTGGTCAAGCTTGTACGTTAAGCCATGGATACTCTGCATCAGATTCGTTATTTTTTGGCAATTGTCACGGAGAACACGGTGAAGCTTGTGCTATATTTGCAGGTCCTTATACTGTTACACACCATAAGTCTAGTTTGCTAGTGGCGGGTATGTTTTCTTTTATGAATGCAGGATCTGGTTCAAACCAAAGCAATCATATGTATAAGTTAGGTCCTATACATCAAGGAACACTTGAGCGTGGAGCTAAAACGACTTCTGATTCTTATATATTATGGCCTGCCCGTGTGGGGGCGTTTTCTTTGGTTATGGGGCGCCATGTAAATCATGCCGATACCTCTGATATGCCTTTCTCTTATTTGATTGAAGAAGAAAATACTACTTTTTTAGTACCTGGTGTGAACTTAAAGAGCGTGGGTACAATTCGCGATGCTAAAAAATGGCCATTACGTGATAAAAGAGTAGATAGTAATAAACTGGATTGTATAAATTATAATCTTCTGAGTCCATATACCATTCAAAAAATGTTCAATGGAAAGAGCATTTTGCAAAAGCTAAGAAGAGTCTCGGGCGAGACTTCTGAGGAGTACTCTTTTCAAAGTGCAAAGATTAGAAATTCTGCATTGCATAAGGGAATAATGTATTATGATACAGCAATCCAAAAGTTTTTAGGTAACTCTCTAATTTCTCGTTTAGAAGGATTAACATTTAAGTCATCTAAAGAGTTGAGAGAGAGGTTAGAGCCTGATACTAGTATAGGATTGGGTGATTGGGTTGATATTTCAGGTTTAATTGCACCTAAATCCGAAATAGAATCATTAATGGATGATATAGAGTCGGGTAAAATTAAAGATCTAGATGAAATTAATGATCGTTGTAAAGTATTACACGATAACTATTATACCTACGAATGGACTTGGGCATATGATAAACTACTTTCATATTTTAATTTGAATCCAGATACAATAACAGCTCAAGATATCGTTGATATCGTTAAGATATGGGAAGAGGCTGTTGTAGGATTAGACAAATTAATTTATGAGGATGCCAAAAAAGAGTTCTCTTTAATTTCTATGATTGGTTTTGGTGCTGATGGTACCATAGATCAAATGCGTCAAGATTTTGAGCAAGTACGTGGAGCATATGAAAGTAATCCTTTTATCATGACGCTATTAGAGCATATTGAAGAGAAAACAGCTTTGGGAGAAGAGTTGATTAATCGNATAGGACAATTAGCATAATATGAACTAAAGGTTAAGAAATGTTCATTCCAAGGGTTTTCATCAATTATAAATTAACTTTGAGAAATATATAACTAATAAAACTAATAAATAAAATGGCTAAAACACCTCCATTTAAGTATCAAGAACCTTTTCCAATGGAAAAAGATTCAACAGAATATTATTTATTAACTAAAGATCATGTTTCAGTAGTAGAATTTGAAGGGAAAGAGATTCTGAAGATTGAAGCTGAAGGATTAACTAAGATGGCTAATGCAGCTTTTAAAGATGTTTCATTTCTATTAAGACCTGAACATCAAGAAAAAGTGGCTAAGATATTAACTGATCCTGAGTCTAGTGAGAATGACAAATACGTAGCTCTTACTTTTTTACGTAATGCAGAGATATCGGCAAAAGGAAAGTTGCCTTTCTGTCAAGATACAGGTACTGCTATTATTACAGGAAAAAAAGGACAACAGGTTTGGACTGATGGTTGTGACGAAGAAGCCCTGTCCAAAGGTGTCTATAAAACATATACAGAAGAGAACTTGCGTTACTCGCAAAATGTTGCATTAGATATGTATAATGAGCAAAATACAAAATGCAACTTACCTGCTCAAATTGATTTGTATGCAACCCAAGGAAGCTCATATGATTTCTTATGTATAGCAAAGGGAGGAGGTTCTGCAAATAAGACTTACTTATATCAAGAAACTAAAGCATTACTTACTCCTGAACGTTTAATTCCTTTTCTTGTTGAGAAAATGAAAACATTGGGTACAGCTGCTTGTCCTCCTTACCATATTGCTTTTGTTATTGGAGGCACTTCTGCAGAAGCCAACTTGAAAACGGTTAAGTTAGCGTCGGCTAAGTATTATGATAATTTACCTACTACAGGTAATGAGGGTGGAAGAGCTTTCCGTGATATTGAGTTAGAACAAACATTATTGGAAGAAGCATATAAGATTGGATTAGGAGCTCAATTTGGAGGAAAATATTATGCACACGATGTGCGTGTTATTCGTTTACCTCGTCATGGTGCTTCTTGTCCTGTGGGTATGGGAGTTTCTTGTTCCGCTGATCGTAATATTAAGTGCAAGATCAATAAAGAAGGTATTTGGATTGAAAAACTAGAAGATAATCCAGGAAGACTTATCCCTGAAGAAATGCGTCAAGCAGGAGAGGGAGAGGCTGTTAAGATAGACTTAAATCAGCCCATGGAAGATATTCTTAAATCATTATCTAAACATCCTGTATCAACACGTCTATCCTTATCAGGGACTATTATTGTGGGACGAGATATTGCTCATGCTAAATTAAAAGAGAGATTGGATAGAGGCGAAGATTTACCTCAATATATTAAAGATCATCCTATCTATTATGCTGGTCCAGCGAAAACTCCAGCAGGGATGGCTTCTGGTTCTATGGGGCCAACAACAGCGGGTCGTATGGACCCTTATGTTGAGTTGTTCCAAAGTCATGGAGGGAGTATGGTTATGTTAGCTAAAGGAAATCGTAGTCAAGAGGTTACGGATTCATGTAAAAAGTACGGTGGCTTCTATTTAGGAAGTATTGGAGGTCCTGCTGCTGTATTAGCTCAACAAAACATAAAAAGTATTGAGTGCCTTGAGTATCCAGAATTGGGTATGGAAGCAATCTACAAAATTGAAGTAGAAGATTTTCCTGCATTTATTTTAGTAGATGACAAAGGAAATGATTTCTTTAAGCAATTATAATTATAAAGATCACTCTCTTTTTGATTAGATATAAAAAGAGGGTGTGTCAAAAGCCCTTTTAGCATAAAAGACCACTAAAAAGAGTCCAGATAAACACTATATCTGGACTCTTTTTCTTATCTTAAGGTAGTTTA
>JGI24707J26582_10001137_pt1 | contig 21194 bp, 13 predicted proteins | sample BioPla1DNA1_FD_26582 | JGI IMG/M metagenome (IMG submission 26582)
ATTTTAAAAGAATAACACAAACAGTATTATACCTGCCTCACTTCCTATCTTGGGTTGTTATAGGTGCTTTAGCATATCAGCTATTTGGATATGGTGATGGTGCAATTAATAACTTATTGGAATCCCTTGGTGCTTCAAGAATTCCATTCCTACAAGAAGATGTGAATTGGCTTATATCCTATGTTTTAATAAATGTATGGCAAACAATGGGATGGAGTACAATTATTTATTTAGCCTCAATTTCCAGTGTTAATGTGGAGTTATATGAAGCGGCTACCATGGATGGTGCAGGTAGATGGGCCAAGATGTTATATGTAACTTTACCTGCAATAAGAGGAACTATAGTAACACTTCTCATTATGAACTTAGGAAAAGTAATGGGTGGATCCTTTGAAACAGTAGATGCTTTATCTAATGTTGCTACTACAGAATTTACAAGAACAATCCCTGTTTTAGTATACAGAACGGGTATTCTTAATGGTAAGTATAGTCAATCCACAGCCATAGGACTATTTCAATCTGTAATTGGTTTGATTTTAGTCTTAGTAACCGATCGAATTGCTAAGAAACTTGGCGAAGACGGATTAATATAGGAGGCTAGAGTAATGCAAGGAACAAATCAAATAACTTTAAAAAAGAGGCCACGTACAAAGGCTCAAGTTAAAGATGCTATAGTTGATTTAATTATTAAAATTGTATTAGCTTTAATTGCTTTAACTTGTGTTTTGCCTTTCATCCATGTATTGGCTAAATCATTAAGTAATGAAGCTTATGTTATTGCTCAAAAGGTATATCTATTACCTAAAGGCCTGAACATAGAGGCATATAAAAAAGTAGTTTCAGATTATAGTATTATCAGATCTTTCTTTGTATCTGTATTTGTAACAGTTACATTTACTTTAATTGGAATGATACTTACAGTCTTTGCAGCCTATCCGCTGTCAAGAAAAGATTTGAAATGGAGAAAACCTATAACATTAATATTTATGTTTACTTTATATTTTTCAGGTGGTATTATTCCTGAATATCTTCTGATGAATAATCTTGGACTATTGGATAATATTTGGTCAATTATTTTACCTTTGGCATTTAGTCCATACAACTTATTAATCATGAAGACTTCATTCCAAGCTACTATATCTGATAGCTTGATAGAATCCGCTACAATTGACGGAGCTACTCAGTTTAGGATTTTAAGAAGCATAATATTGCCACTATCAAAACCGATACTGGCTACAATATCTTTGTTTTACGCAGTAGGACGTTGGAATGCATACCAGGATGCCTTATTCTACATCAAACAAAATACTGCTATTAGACCTTTACAATTAAAGCTTTACTATTTAATTTCAACCTCTACTGAAGCTGTTAATGCGGCTTTAGAAGGTACAGCCCAATATACAAATCCAGAAGTTTTAAAGGCTGCTTGTATAATATTCACTACATTACCAATAATTTGTGTATATCCTTTTATTCAGAAGTACTTTGTAAAAGGAACTATGATTGGTGCTGTTAAGGGCTAAGCAATATTTATAGACCATACTGGGTAGTTCTACTACCCATTGGTATAAATTTATTTGTAATAAGGAGGAAAACATTATGAAGAAAAGTTTAAAACTATTTTCACTTGTTTTCACATTAATTTTAGTAATGAGTTTAGTTGTTGCTTGTGGTAAAGATAATAAGGATGACAACAAAGGTAACAACAACGGAAACAATACTAATAATAATGGAAACAGTGCAAATAATGAGGAGGAGTATACTGATTACTCCAATGGATTTACCAATCCAGTAACCATTCAGATTCCCGTTTATGACAGAGCTTTCGAGAACTGGGATGTAAAGAATAACTACTATACAAGATGGATTCAAAAGGAATTCGGTGATAAATACAACATAAATGTAGAATTCACCGCAATTGGTAGATCTACTGAAGTTCAAGACTATACTCAAATGTTAGCTGGTGGAACAGCTCCTGACATTATCTTCCACTATGATATGCCTCAGGCATTAGCTTACTATAGTGAAGGTGCAATGCAAGAATTAGATCTAGATGAAATTAAATTCTATGCACCTACCTATTATGGTAATGTGGGAGAGACAATTGAGAAATACGGCAAAGTTGACGGAGAGAACTATTTCTTCTTCGCTGAGAGACCTGAAGCTGATAACTGGGTAACCTTAATCAGACAGGACTGGATTGACGCTGTAGGTATGGACATGCCTCAATCTCTAGAAGAATTAAATGCTCTATTATTAGCATGGAAAGATGCTGGTTTAGGCCATGGTGGTGGTAGCTTAGTACAAAATAGCTTTACTCATGATTATCCATTCCGTGATTGGCCTGTGGATGAAACTGAAAGAGCACTATACTCTGACCTTTCAGTTGCAGCTTTCTCATGGGAGCCTACTTACAAATTCCTTAAGAATTTAAATTATCAATATAATAATGGATTAATTGATCCAGAGTTCTACTTAAATACCGATGATGCATCAACTCAAGCTGATTTTGTATCTGGTAAATCAGGTATCTATTCTACCTATTTATCCAAGAACTCTACTGTAATTCAAAACCTTATGATAAATAATCCTGATGCTAAGCTTTCTGTATTAGATCCTAAAGCAAATGTTCCTGAAGGCGGAGTACCTCAAGCCCGTGCTTACTGGCCATTTGGTATGATTATGGGTATCAACCATACAACCACTGCTGAAGAAAGAGCAGCTATCTGGATGTATTTAGATTGGTTAAGTCAACCTGAGAATCTATTCTTCCTACAAAATGGTCCAGAGGGAGAAAGCTTTAACTTTGATGAAGAAGGTTTAGCTGTTCCTGTAGAAGGTTACACTGGAGAAGCAAAATTATCTAACAACTTGAACAAAGACTACTGGTGTCTAGTAGTTGAAGGCGTTCAATACGAAGATCCTGAACTAAACAGAAAAGCTAATATNAAGAACTGGGCTCCTGNAGGATATGAATATCTNATNGAAGATGCNATCANATANTATGANGAGNACAANGAGTANAGAACTCCAGATACNTTATTCTCNGTTGTNATTGAAAGCGTTGCTGATTACAAGGCTGAATTAAATGATCTTTGGAAAGAGCTTTATGTTAAGTGTGTAATGGCTCCTGAAGATAAATTTGATCAAGTTTACGAAGATGCTAAGAAAGACTTCCTAGATGCAGGCTATCAAGAAATTCTTGATGAGAAGCAGGAAGCAATTGATGCAGGTAACTACAGCAAATAAATAAAGGTTTAGTTAGTTTAAAAGACTGATTTAAAGCTCTATAGAGGTCGTTGCAAAATGATTTACATTTTGTAACGGCCTCTTTATGGTTTTAAAATAGTAAGTCAAAGTTCTAGAATTTTAAGGGCAAGATTTTGCAATTATAAAGCAAGTATCAATAATGTAATCCTCTGCTCCCTGGTTTATAATATGCTTAATATATAAAATATATAAGAGGAGGCTTTGTACATGAGTGAGCAATTATTTAATGTCAAGGTATGGGAGGAAGATTTAGTCATCCCTACCTATGAAGTTGGAAAACCAACTAAAAATCCTATGTTCACGGAACAGAGGGTTTATCAGGGAAGTTCTGGTAAAGTATATCCCTATCCAGTTATTGAGAAGATTCATGATGAAAAAGTAGACAAGACCTATAAGGCAGTATATCTTGAGAATCAGTATATAAGGGTAATTGTATTACCAGAGTTAGGTGGCAGAATCTATAGAGCCTATGATAAGACTAATGATTATGATTTCGTATATTATAATCGTGTGATTAAACCTGCACTGGTAGGAATTACAGGTCCTTGGATATCGGGAGGTATTGAGTTTAACTGGCCACAACATCATAGACCAACCACTTTCCAACCGGTAGATTATAGTATCCGTGACAATGAAGATGGTAGCATGACCTTACTGGTACATGATGTGGATCAGATGTATGGAACTAAGGTGGTAGCAGAATTTACCTTATATCCAGATAAAGCCTATATTGAGATAAGAGGCCAGTTATACAATGGAACACCATTTCCCCAGACTTTCCTATGGTGGGCCAATCCAGCAGTAGAAGCCAATGACTATACTCAATCTATCTTTCCCCCAGATGTTCATGCAGTAATGGACCATGGAAAAAGAGACGTATCTAGATTCCCTATAGCCACAGGTGTTTACTATAAGAAGGATTATAGTGAGGGTGTAGATATCTCAAGGTATAAAAATATTCCTGTACCAACCTCATATATGGCTGAATACTCCAATTATGATTTTCTTGGTGGATATGATTATCGTAGAAAAGCAGGTATACTTCATGTAGCCGACCATCATATTTCTCCAGGTAAGAAGCAGTGGACCTGGGGCTGTGGAGATTTTGGTAAGGCTTGGGATAGAAATCTTACGGATGAGGATGGGCCATATGTAGAGCTAATGGCAGGGGTTTATACTGACAATCAGCCAGATTTCACATGGTTAAAACCTTTTGAAGAGAAGACCTTTAAGCAGTATTTTATGCCTTATAAAGACCTTGGAGTTGTGAAGAATGCCAGCATACACGCTGCTGTTAACATGGAAGCAAGGGAAGATGGAGTTCATGCTATTGTTTATGCTACTTCAGAATATAAAGATGCCAAAGTGATAATAAAGGTTAAGGATACTACAGTTATAGAAGAAGTTACAACTATATCACCTGTGATAACTTTTGAAAAGACATTTAATCTTTCCTATGAAAAAGAAACAGATTTAACAATAGAAATTAGAGATAAGGAGAGTAATCTACTGATTAGTTATACTCCTGAGAAGAAGGAGATACCAGAGGTACCAGAGCCAGCAGAAGCTGCTAAGGAGCCAACAGAGATTATGACCAATGAAGAATTATATCTAACTGGCTTGCATCTAGAACAGTATCGTCATGCTACTTTTGCACCGGATGACTATTATCTGGAAGGATTAAAGAGAGATCCTGGTGATATACGTATTAATAATGCCTATGGCTCCTTGTTACTTCGCCGTGGCCTATTTAAGGAAGCTGAAAAGTACTTTAGAAAGGCTTGGGAGCGCCTGACTTGGAAGAATCCCAATCCCTATGATAGCGAACCCTATTATAATCTTGGTTTAGCACTGTTCTACCAAGGTAGAATGGATGAAGCCTTTGATGTTTTCTATAAGGCGACTTGGACCAGTGAGCAGCAGGAGATGTCCTTCTACTATCTTGCAGCTATCTCAGCCAGAAGAGAGAATTATAAGGATGCCTTGGACTTTATTGAAAAGGCCCTAATTAAGAATAGCCATAATATTAAAGCTAGAGGATTAAAGGCTACATTTTTAAGAAAATTAGGACGGTGCCAGGAAGCTAGAAGCTTTATAGAAGAGAGTTTGAAGATTGATAGATTTGACTATGTAAGTGGTTATGAGAAGATATTGCTTGAAAATCATAGTAAAGATGCAATAGATGCCTTGCTTACTTTAATGAGAAACTTCTCCGAAAACTTCCTACTGGCAGCTAGAATTTATGCAGAAGCTGGCTTTTATAAGGAAGCGGTGGAACTTCTAAAGCTTTGCAATGAGGAGAAACCTATGCTGAAATACTATGAGGGTTATTATTTGGCTCAAATGGGATTAGAAGATGAAGCAAAGCAGGTCTTTAAAGAGGCAAAATCCAGATCACCCTATTGCTGCTTCCCTAATAAGCTGGAAGACATCTTAGTATTAGAGATGGCCATGGAATATGATCCTGAGGATGCTAAGGCCCCATATTATCTTGGTAACCTATACTACGACAAAAAGCAATACCATCTATCAAAAGAGCTTTGGGAGAAGAGTGTTGCCATTGATAATTCATTCCCAACAGCCCTTCGTAATCTGGCCCTAGTATGCTATAACCAATTTGATGATAAAGAAAAAGCCAAGGAAGCCTTGGAGAGGGCATTCCAGCTAGATACCACTGATGGAAGAGTATTCCTTGAATTAGATCAGTTATATAAGAAACTGGGAGCATCAGCTGAGGAGAGAATAGCTTTCTGTGAGAAATATCCAGAAACCTTAGCTGAAAGAGATGATATGTATATTGAGTATATCACCATGTTAAACCAAGTAGGGGAGTATGAAAAAGCCTATAATCTGATAATGGACCGTAAATTCCATCCTTGGGAAGGGGGAGAAGGCAAGGTTACAACACAGTACAAGGTGGCCCTACTGGAGATAGCTAAAAAAGAGATTGCCAATAAGCAATATGAGAGTGCTATTACCCATCTTAAAGATGCCTTGGTATATCCTGAGAATCTTGGAGAAGGAAAACTAGAAGGTACTAAGGATAACCACATTAATTACTACTTAGGTACTATTTATGAAGCCCTTGGAGATATGGAAGAGGCGAAAGCTTATTATGAATTAGCCTCTATTGGTACTGATGATCCATCCAATGCTATGTACTATTACGATCAACCAGCTGACATGATTTTATATCAAGGTTTAGCAAAACAAAAACTTGGTAAACCTATAGAAGCCAACGCAAGATTTTACAAATTATTGGATTACGGAGAGCATCATATATATGATAAATTTAAGAAAGATTATTTTGCCGTATCCCTACCAGATTTCCTAATATTTAAGGATGATATGGATAAGAAACATAAGGCCCATTGTTATTACTTAATAGGTCTTGGAAATCTTGGCTTGGACAGGAAAGAAGAAGCAAGGGAAGCATTACAGAAGGCTATTGAACTGGATCAAAATCATTTGAATTGCATTTTGTATTTGAAACAGGTATAATTTTTAAGTAGTGATTTGATATAAAAGGAGGGTATACCATGAGGCTGTAGAGACAGCCTCATGGTTAAATTGAGATGAAGACCAGTGAAACAGGTATCCTTAACAAATCTGATATTTACTTTGCCACCCCTAGCAATCTTGCAAGAAAGTTATTCTTCTATATTACATGCCTAGGACATTTTTATTATGAGAATAATTATAAATTGTGGAGAGATGACTATGATAGTTATCTAATTATGTACATCCTTAGGGGGAGTGCTAAGATATATTATGAAGATAGAATGTATGTAGCCAAAAAAGATGATATTGTATTTATGGACTGCCACAAGCCCCACGGGTATCAAGCCTGTGGTGATTTAGAGACTTTATGGTTTCATTTTGATGGTCAAAATACTAAGGATTTCCATAAAGCAATCTTGGACATGTGGGAGGGCGGAATTATATCTCTTAAGGAAACCTATGTGGCACGGTCTAACATTCAAAAGTTATATGATTGCTATCATGAAAAGTGGATGCTTAATGAAGCTACACAATCTGCATATATTACTAAAATATTAGCGGAATTCTTTCCTACTGTTTCTAAATATTCTGATCAGAAGAGTTCTATTATAGAGGAAACACTACAATTTATAAATCGTAACTATGGTGAAAAGTTAAGTTTGAAGATACTGGCTGATAATGTTGCCCTTAGTGAATTTTATTTTTCTAGATTGTTCAAAAAAGAAACTGGTTTTACCCCCCATGAATATATAATGAATACCCGAATAACCAAGGCTAAGATATTTCTGAAAAGCAAGAAAATGACCATAAAGGAACTGGCTTTTTCCTGCGGTTTTTCCAGCGAATCCGCTTTTGTTAATGCTTTTAAAAAACACACTGGTATGACACCAGGAGAGTTTAGGAGGCTACAATTATAGTAAAGCAAAGGAGGTAGTGATATGCTTTCAATTAATAATAAAATTTATGATATCAGTGGAGAGTGGAGGTTTAAGCTAGGAGCTTATATACCTTTTAGTGATAAATGTAAATTAGTAAGTGATGAAACTGTAATTTTTCCAGGAACCTTAGATGAAAATAAAAAAGGGACTATAAATACTTGTCAGGACCAGGAAAGATTAAGTAGGTACTATACCTATACCGGTCCTGCTTGTTTCCAAAAGGATATAATGATAGAAGAGGCATGGAAGGATAAGGATATCCAGATATTCTTAGAAAGATCTAGGGCAACCCGGGTCTATGTAAACCAAGAGGAGGTTTTACATAGGGAGACCTCCAGCATCTTACCGATTCCCCAGATATACTCCATAACAGATTATGTAAAGTATGGACAGGAGAATACTATCACCATCGTAGTTGATAATTCCTATCCAGATATGCCTGCAGAGGCTATCCTGCGCTCCTCCATGGCCACAGATGAAACCCAGACCAATTGGAATGGTATTCTTGGAAGAATGGAGTTACAGGTGCTAGATAAGGTTAGAATAACCGATATCCGTATCTATCCCCATAAGGATTTAAGAAGGGTTCGGATTATATGTGAAGTAATTAATACTTCGGATGATATATATACTGGATTTATGCTAGTACAAGCAAAGAAAGCAAAACAGTTTTCTAATCAAGAAGTAATGGATGACCATGGAGAAGATGTTTATATTGACCATAACAAGAAGGGCATTCCTTCAAGGGAAATATTAATACAGTTACCAGCAGGCACTTCTAAGATTTACGAAATCTCAGACTATGATCTAGGAGATGAGGTGGAGCTTTGGAGTGAATTTAATCCTAGCCTTTATACTATGGATGTATTTCTTAAGGACAGCTATAATTTTGATGCTATCCTTGACCTTAATAATATTCCTGAAGAGAAAGAATACAGGGAGAGATACTCTGTAGATTTTGGTGTTAGAAGTTTTAAGGCAGATAAAGAAACTGGCCGTTTGATGATTAATGATGTTAATGTGTTTCTTAGGTGTGAAGCCAATTGTGCAGTGTTTCCTTTAACTGGTTATGCACCCATGGAAGAGGAAGCCTGGGAGAAACTCTTTTCCACTTATCGTTCCTATGGTATTAACACTGTTAGATTTCACTCCTGGTGTCCACCGAAAGCTGCTTTTGTGGTGGCAGATCGTATGGGGATGTATCTACAACCAGAACTTAGCTGCTGGGATCATTTGAATATGTTTGGAGATGAGATTGAGAAGGTATATTATAGAAAAGAAGCCTTGGCAATTATGAAAACTTATGGTAATCATCCTTCCTTTGTTATGTTTTCCCTAGGTAATGAATTGCATTTTAGTGACTTGGATTTTGCAGATAAGCTACTGGTGGAACTAAAAGATTATGATAGTAGCAGATTGTATTCCTTTGCTTCCAATGGATATTATGGTAATATGCCCCCATCACCAAACTCTGACTTTTATACAGCACAATCCTACCTAAGAAGCCCTTTAAGAGGTATGTACAGCGGAATGAGAGGTTTTGTCAATGACCGCCGTCCGGGAAGTTATATTAACTATGAAGAAGGGGCTAGCCGTGCAATACGGGGAGGTAATCCAGTAATTAGTTTTGAAGTAGGACAGTTTCAGGTATTTCCAGATGTACTTTATGAATTGCATCAATATACTGGGGTCCTAGAGCCTAGAAACATGAAAATACTTGAGAAGCAGCTTAAGGAAAAAGGAATATCCAAGGAAACAGCAAAAGCCTACATCAATGCATCGGGCATCTTATCTAGATTGGGATATCGACAAGAAATTGAAGCTGCTAGAAGAACTAGCAATATGTCAGGGATCTCCTTACTAGGAATTCAAGATTTCAGTGGCCAGGGAACTGCCTTAGTAGGCATGATGAATGCCCTAGGGGATGCAAAACCCTATGAGTTCGCAGAACCCAAGGAATTTAGAAGTTTCTTTGGTGAGCAGGTAATATTATTTGAGACAGATAAATTCTGCTGGACTAATAATGAAATCTTTCATGGCAATGTATTAATATCCAATTATGGAGTAGGACCTTTAATAGGTTCCCTTATATATCGTTTTGAAGATAGGGATGGAATGGTATTGGCTGAAGGGAGCTTGTCCCATAACTGCTATGACAATGGCCAGTTAAGTCTGGCAGGAACAATAGAAGTGTCCTTAGATAAGATTAACAAACCTACTGAGTTTAAGTTGAGGCTAATCTTTGATCAGGGTAGTAACAGTAAGCAGGAAATCTCAACCAGCTATGATATATGGGTTTATCCAGTTGCAACTGATGAAGATCCAGTGGATATATATATTACCGGGGAGTTAGAACAGAAAGCTATAGGGATTCTTCAGCAGGGAGGAAAAGTATTCTTTAGTCCCCAAGCAAGTAAGGATAGTATACCTAATAGTGTTGTAGGAACATTTACAACTTCCTTCTGGTCTTCAATGTTTAAGAGTGAAACACAACCAGGTACCATGGGATTATTAATGGATCCAAAGCACCCTATATTTAACAGCTTCCCAACGGATTATCATACCAATTATCAGTGGTGGCCAATGACGAAATTAGGCAGAGCCATGGTACTGGACCATATACAACCAATTATTCAAGTGGTAGATGGGTTTTTAACCTTAAGAAATATGGGTTTACTGTATGAAGTTAAACTTGGTCAAGGGAAACTTATGGTATCATCCATGGGATTAGAAGAGTTAAAGGACCAATATCCTGAAGCTAGAGCATTGCGTAACTCCATACTTAAATATATGAAATCCAATGAATTTAACCCGGAACAAGAAATAAAGATAGAGCAATTGAAAAAATAACAACACCAGCACAATATATAGGCATATAATAAATCTAAGAATATAATCTAAGAGGTATTGTATGGATTTTCAAAACAGTAGGACCTATCAAAATATATTAAATGCCTATCAAAATCAATTAAGTAATAATGCAAAATACAATATTTTTATGCGAAGGGCAGAGCAGGAGAATCTAATTGAATTAATGCATGCTTTTGAAAATACAGCTAGAAATGATTTATTTATTGCTGAAAGGCTGCGACGTATAATAATGGACGGTAATCCTAGTACTTTAGACAATTTGATAGAGGCCAGAAGTGATAAAGTAGTAGATAGCGATTTGTATAGGGAATATGCTCGAGTTGCCCAAGAAGAAGGCTATGATGATTTGTCATCCTTATTCAGTGGTATTGCCAATATTATGCTAAATCATAATACAGTATTTAATACCTTTATAAGTGAGATACAATCCAATGAGCTATTTTGTAAGCCAGCAGGAGGCCTATGGCTTTGCCTAGGATGTGGCAACATACTAAGTGCCAATTGTGCCCCTGAAAGATGTCCAGTATGTGGTTATCCCCAGGGCTATTATATGTTTTACAGTGCTTTTTAAGAAAAATTGTGCTTATGTCAACACAAGTAGTAGCAGGTGTTCTTCTAAAGTGCATAAAAAGGGGGCTGCCGCAATAGATAGATAAGTGTACACTGTGCACTATAAATATTGCGATAGCCCCTATTATATATATCTGTATACCTTCTATATTGTCTACAAATAAAGCATTTGTCTACAACCTAAAGTTCACCAAATCCAAAATATTTCATTGCATTATTGTAAGATATATTTTCTACAATTTCCCCTAAGGTATCATAATCTTGAGGATATTCACCGTTTTCTACCCAGTTGCCAAATAGTTCACATAAGATACGGCGGAAGTATTCATGTCTTGGATAGGAAAGAAAGCTTCTGGAGTCTGTCAACATTCCAACAAATCCTGCAATAAAGCCAAGATTTGCCAGGGAAATAAGCTGATCTGTCATACCCTGCTTATGATCATTGAACCACCATGCGCTACCGTGTTGAATCTTAGATATGGCAGTAGAATCTTGGAAGCATCCTATAATCGTACCGATAGCCGCATTATCCACTGGATTTAAGCTATAGATAATTGTTTTAGGCAATTTACCATCTGTATTTAAAGCATCTAAAAAGTCAGCAATTTGAGCGGTTGGAGCATAGTTATTGATACAATCATAACCGGTATCTGGGCCCAGGGCTTTAAAAGCAGGAGTATTGTTATTTCTCTTACAGCCATAATGAAGTTGCATAACCCAACCCATGTCAGCATACTCTCTACCAACATACACCATAAAGGCTGTCTTAAATTGTAGTATCTCTTTTTCGGTAAGGGCCTCACTGTTAAGACGTTTCTTGAAAATAGCCTCAACCTCTTCCTCACTGGCAAGTTCGTACATGATAAAATCAAGCCCGTGATCAGAAACCCTACATTTCATAGAATGGAAGAATTCCATACGGCTTTTCAATGCTGCTTTTAAGCTGGCAAAGCTTTCAATCTTTATACCTGAGGTCTGACTTAATTGCTCTAAGTAGTCAAGGTAATCAGGTTTTTCCATATTCATAGCCTTATCAGGTCTCCAAGCTGGAAATACCTTAACATCAAATGAAGGATCTTCCTCTATTTTCTTATGCCATTCTAAGGTATCCACTGGATCGTCGGTGGTACAGATATGGGTTACATTGGAGGCCTTAATAATATTGCGAACGCTCATGGAAGCTTGTTGTAATTTACTATTGCACAGTTCCCAAACTTCTTCAGCACTTTTCTTATTTAAAACCCCAGTATATCCAAAATACCTTTGTAATTCCAGGTGGCTCCAGTGATAGAGGGGATTTCCAATTGCCTTTTCTAGGGTTTCAGCCCATTTTAAGAATTTCTCCTTATCAGGGGCATCTCCAGTAATGTAGTATTCGTCAACCCCATTGGATCTCATTAATCTCCATTTATAATGATCTCCTCCCAGCCAAACCTGAGTTATATTTTCAAATTTTCGATCTTCAGCTATTTCCTTTGGATTGATGTGACAGTGGTAATCAACGATTGGCATTTTGGCAGCATAATCATGATAAAGTTTTTTAGCTGTGTCAGTGTTTAATAGAAAATTCTCATCTAAAAATTGTTTCAAGAACATTACCTCTTTTCTTTTTTATTTTATTAATTAAAACGAGTTAAATCAAATTCCTAGTTATAAATCAGATTATCAATAGATATTATGCCTTTAAGAATTGGTATAACTCGTTTGTAATCGCAGAAAATTAGATTAAAATCTAGTTGTATCCCGTTTAACTATTTCTGCTGAGAATACAGTTTTTAATGGGGCTTCCTTGCCTTGTAAAACCCCCATAAGAGTAGTAATACAATTAATGCATACAGTCTCCAGCTTGTTGTCAATGGAGGTTAGCTCAGGATCGCTACATTGGCAGAGGATTGAATTGTTATAACCGATAATGGATAAGTCATCTGGTATAGATAATCTGTTTTCTTTTGCAAACTTTAGAGCTCCAATAGCTAAAATATCATCGGCAGTAACTATGGCGTCAAATTTTAGCCCTTTCTTATATAGGGAGTTGAGATGTTCCTTAACTTCATCTATTGTTCCATGAATGTACTGGATATAATCATTATTAATTATATTACCATTATTATTGTCTGAAATATTACTATCTATATTCAGTGCATCAAGAAAGCCACCTAGCTTTTCCATACCACTGTATGATTTAGCGTTATAAAGATATAAAATTTTCTCATGACCACTATTAAGTAAGGATTTTGTTGCTTGGTAGGTGGCATGGCGGTCGTTACATAAAGAACAATATATATTGGGTCCATCTAATGCTGCATTAACAATTAGCACAGGAACTGACTTAGCAGCGTCACGGATATATTGGTTTTTCTTGTCGTCGGCTGCCACAAAGTTAGAACCTACTAATATAATTGCATCGGTTCGTTTTGAAAGTAGAAGATTCACATATTTTTGCTTTGTTTCCAGTTCGTATCCACTGCAACATAGCAAGGCATCATAATTATGCCTACGGAGTTCTTGTTGCAGATAGAAGATAGCCCTGGCAATATATGGATCTGATGAATCGGCACATAGGATACCCACAGTGTTCATGGTATTAAGTCCCAAACCTCTAGCAAACACATTGGGGGTATATCCGTATTCCTCAATTACGTCAAGGACTTTCTTACGGGTCTTTTCACTGACATAGGAATTGCCATTGATTACCCGAGATACCGTGGCTATAGAGACACCGGCTTTTTTTGAAACATCATATATATTCATATAAATAGTGGTATTGTATATTCTATATGTAGATAAACACCACATTCCTCCTAACTAATTAAATGTAACATTTTCTGAAAGCGATTACAAAATAATTATATATTATTTTAAAATATATGGCAAGTATTATATAATCATTATAGGATTAACTATATTATATACATAAATATATATTGACTTTATGCTAATTTAACAGTAAAATTGACCTGTAAGGGCTTACATAAAATATAATATAAAATAATTAAGGAAGGTGAACCTTGTATGAAAACATTGAATAAAAATATCGCACAGAAGGTAGAACGGCCAATAAAGATAGTACAATTTGGTGAAGGTAATTTTCTTAGGGGCTTTGTTGATTATATGGTAGATGTAGCCAATGAGAAAGGATATTTTGATGGAAACATTGCCATTGTTAAACCTATACCCCATGGTAGTTTAGAAAGTTTTCATAATCAAGATTGCAACTATACTGTTCTTTTAAGAGGACAAGAGAACGGAGAAAAACAGGTAATTAAGAGGATTGTTACCAGTGTATCAGAAGCGGTGGAGCCATTTTCTGAATATGATAGGTATGTAGAATTGGCTAAATTAGATAGTCTTCGTTTTATTGTTTCCAATACAACAGAAGCGGGTATAGTATATGATGATAGTGATCGTTATGAGCTAAATCCCCCTAAGACTTATCCTGGGAAATTAACTAAATTTCTCCATGATAGATTTAAGCACTTTAATGGGGACAGTAGAAAAGGTTTAGTGATACTACCAGTTGAATTAATAGATGATAACGGGGTTCACCTAAAGGATGCTGTATTAAAACTCAGTAATTTATGGGGGCTGGGTGAAGACTTTATAGCTTGGCTTAATGAGGCCTGCATTTTTGGTAGTACTTTGGTTGATCGTATCGTTACCGGTTTCCCTAAAGATGAGGCCGATGAGCTATGGAATGAGTTCGGATATAGAGATGAATTATTAGTTACTGGAGAACCTTTTGCCCTATGGGTAATTGAAACGGATAAACCTATAGAAGATGAGCTACCTTTACATAAGGCAGGGTTACAAGTGGTGTTTACAGATAACCACAAACCTTATAAGCAAAGAAAAGTTAGAATCCTAAACGGAGCTCATACGTCATTTTCATTGGCCTCCTATTTGGCAGGTAATGACTATGTAGGAGAGTCCATGAAGGATGAGGATATTAGTTCATATATAAGAAAGACTATTTTTGATGAGATAATTCCTACAATAAATCTACCAATGGAGGATTTGGTAGCCTTTGCCGATGCAGTTAAGGACCGCTTTGAGAATCCATTTATCAAGCATGCCTTACTATCCATATCCCTTAATTCGGTATCTAAATGGAGGGCTAGATGTTTGCCAAGTCTTTTGGATTATGTAGATAAGTTTAGCAAACTACCTAATAGATTAACCTTCTCCTTAGCGGCCTTATTACAGTTCTATACTGGAACTGAAGTAGGAGATGGGGTTCTAGTGGGCCATCGGGGCGATAATACCTATGAAGTAAAGGATAATCAAGAGATACTAGAATTTTTTGCAGCGAAATCCACTGGTGATATTGAGCAGTTTGTAACAGAATGCCTGGCCAGTGAAAGTTTCTGGGGACAGGATTTAACTAAGGTGGCTGGTCTTAAAGATGCAGTCCTAGGATACTTGAAGGATATTAGGGCTATTGGCATAAGAGAAACTATCAAAAAACTATAGGAGAGGCATTTAGTATTAATTCAAATAAGGAGGCATAAGATGCAAAAAGCCTTAAAGATTCAAGATAACGATAATGTAGCAGTGGCTCTGCAAGCCATAGAAAAGGGGACAGAACTAACCTTAGGCCAGCTTACATTGCAGGTAACTGAAGAGATTCCCATGGGACACAAGTTTGCCTTAAGAGATATCCAGGCAGGGGAAGATATTATTAAATATGGATATTCAATTGGTATAGCTACAGAAACCATAAAAGTAGGAGCATGGGTACATACCCATAACACCAAAACAGGATTGGGGGATATACTGGAATATACCTATAACCCTATTGATTTTAATGAAGTAAAAGGAGAAGTCAAATCATCTCTTCCTGAATATTTTAATGGTTTCCGTAGGGAGGATGGTAAGGTTGGAATTCGTAATGAGATATGGATAATACCAACTGTAGGATGTGTCAATGATATTGCCAAAGCTATGGAGAGAAAGGCCAGAGAAAACATGCCTAAAGGAATTGATGAGATAATTGCTTTTGGCCACCCTTACGGATGTTCCCAATTGGGAGATGACCAGCTAAATACCCAAAAGATATTGGCAGGGTTGATTAATCATCCCAATGCAGCAGGAGTTCTTGTACTAGGGCTTGGCTGTGAGAACAATAGTATTGATGAGATGAAGAAGGTAATTGGTGATTATAACCCCAATCGTGTTAAATTCCTAATTTGTCAAGATGCAGAAGATGAGATGGAGCAGGGACAGCAGATACTTCAGGAGCTGGTAGAATATGGTCTGAAATTTAAAAGAGAGCAAATACCTGTTTCGGAACTGATTATTGGATTAAAATGTGGTGGCTCAGATGGATTTTCTGGAATAACTGCCAACCCAACAGTAGGTGCTTTCTCTGATAAGCTTATAGCTAAGGGAGGTACAACGATTTTAACTGAGGTACCTGAGATGTTTGGTGCCGAGCAAATTCTTATGAATCGCTGTGTCAATGAAGATTTATTCCATAAGACTGTTTCTCTGATAAATGATTTTAAACAGTATTATATGGACTATAATCAGCCCATATATGAGAATCCTTCCCCTGGAAATAAAAAAGGAGGCATTACAACCCTAGAAGATAAATCCTTAGGCTGTACTCAAAAGTCAGGTCTTTCACCTGTTACGGGAGTACTACAATATGGCGAACCCGTATCCTCAAAAGGGCTTCAATTGCTCAGTGGCCCAGGAAATGATCTGGTAGCAGCTACAGCTTTAGCAGCTTCCGGTGCCCATATTGTATTATTTACCACTGGAAGGGGAACACCCTTTGGTGCACCAGTACCTACAATTAAAATCTCCAGTAATACTCCTTTGGCTGAAAAGAAAAAGGGCTGGATAGATTTTGATGCAGGCCGAATGCTGGCTGGAGTATCCTTAGATCAAATATCTGATGAACTTTACCAGCTTGTTATAGACACTGCCTCTGGTTTTAAGATTAAAGCCGAAGAAAATGGATATCATGATCTAGCTATTTTTAAACAAGGGGTTACTCTTTAAATAAAGTTGCTTGATACTGTAATAAGCTGATGAATAATAATATATATTTAACAGCAAAAACAGGATCAAGCACCTTTTATTATATTTCGGCATAATATTTTTTATTTAACTATTATTAAAGGCTTGCTTATGATAGACTACTATTACTATAATACTCCAGTTATTATTTATTTTATAGATAATTTTATCTGAATTTAACTTAGAAAGGATGAGTTTAAATGTATCAACTTCCCTATGTAACTCCTGAGAAGGTAGGGCTACCTTCGGAAGCAGTCCTTCGTTTTATGAAACGGCTAGATAGTTATCAGGTACCTGTCCATAGCGTAATTATTTCCAGATATAATAAAATATGTACTGAAGCTTATTATTCACCATATGAGAATAATACTCTCCATAGAATGTTTTCAATTACAAAAAGCTTTACTTCTATAGCTGTAGGTTTACTAGCTGAGGAAGGACAGATATCCTTAGATGATCCCATAGTTAATTATTTTCAAGATAAAATACCAAATAATCTCCACCCTTGGATAGCTTCTATGACCATAAGGGATATGCTACGGATGGAGACATGCCATAGACAAACAACTTATAAGATAAATCCAGAGAGGGATTGGGTCGGCAGTTTTTTTGATACAGAACCTACCCATCCACCAGGAAGTCTATTTATATATGACACATCCTCTAGCCATACCCTATGTGCCTTGGTGGAAAGATTAACAGGAAAGCCGATGCTAGATTATCTTAGGGATAAATTCCTTGATAATATAGGCTTTAGTAGGGAAGCCTATATTATACCAGATCCTTTTGGGGTATCTATGGGAGGAAGTGGCTTGATGGCAACTCCCATGGATATAATGAAGTTTGGAGTGGCTATTATGAATTCTTTAGAGGATGAGGCTTATAATAAGAGGCAGAATAGAGAAGGGAATATTTCTCAAGGCCTTCTTCCTAGCTTCTTTATAAAAGAAGCTATATCTCATCAAACAGATACCATGGTTAGAGGGGCATTTCAGGAGGAATGTCTAGGTTATGGTTATCAATTTTGGATTACCAGGCATGGCGGTTTTGCAGCTTATGGAATGGGTGGACAACTGATGATTTGCTTACCCAAATATGATCTTATCTGTGTTACCACAGCAGATACCCAAGGAATCCAAGGGGGTAATCAGTTAATCTATAACTGCCTATATGAAGAGATATTAACTTGCCTATCAGATAGTGCCTTGCCAGAAAACTCTACTGCAGTAGCTAAACTTAATGATTATATAAAAAGCCTATCAATTAAACCTATAGAGGGTGGGGGACATTCACCCCTTGTGGAAAAGATCCATGGAAAGCAGTTTAGCCTTAAGAATAATGCAGCTGGATTTGAAAAATTGTCCTTAGAATTTAAGCAGGAGACTAAGGAAGGAAAAGTATTGATTTATAGGGATAAAGAAAATGATAAAGAGATCTTAAAGATACCCTTTGGATTTGGCAAGATGGTAATAAGCCAATTTCCGATTTATAACCAAAGAACTGCTACTTCTGGAGCTTGGTTACAGCCCAATGTTCTATATGTCAAGAGTCACATTATTGATGAATGTATTAGTAGTGTTCACATTCAATTGGTTTTTAATAATGATAATCTTACTGTTTATATGAAGAAGACAGATGAGAGAAGTTTTGGAGAATTCAATGGATTTTTACATGGAGAATTAGATTATCTTAATGGAGAAAAAATATGAGAATCATATGTGCAATAGGTATTAGTATAATTTTGCTTACAGGATGCACCAATGAAATTGATGATAATTTAATACAGGATGATACCAAAGATATAGTAGAAAATAATTTCCAAGATGATAGTAAAATAGAAGAAAAAATAGACAAAGAAACAACTAATAGAATAGAAGATGATACAGTTCAAGAGGATGCTAAAGAAGTAGTAGAAGATATAGATACAGTAGAAGCAACATATAATATGCCTAGTCTTGATATTCCCATACTAAATCCAGAAGGCACAACTATAGAGGAAAGGTATAATCCCCCTGCTGGATACACCAGAATAGAAGTAGCAGAAGATAGTTTTGGACAATTTCTCCGTAGTCAAAAACTAAAACCCTATGGGGAAAAGGTACTTTATTATGACGGCCGGGAAAAAACTAAAAAGAATGTTTATGATAGTGTATTTGATGTGGACATAGGAGATAGGGATTTACATCAATGTGCCGATGCCATTATGTTATTAAGGGCAGAATATCTATATGACCAAGGCCGTTATGATGAAATTCATTTTAACTTTGTCTCAGGATTTAAGGCAGAGTATAGTAAATGGATGGAAGGTTATAGAATCAAAGTAGAAGGAAATAAGGTAAGCTATTATAAGGCAGCAGAGCCATCTAATACCTATGAGAGTTTTAGAAAATATATGAATATAGTATTTGCCTATTCTGGAACACTGTCCCTAGAAAAAGAGCTGAAATCAGTGGATATTAATGACATGGAGATTGGAGATGTGTTTATAGTAGGGGGAAGTCCTGGCCATGCTATTATTGTTGTGGACATGGCTGAAAATGATGAAGGGGATAAAATCTTTATGGTAGCCCAATCCTATATGCCAGCACAAGAGACACAGTTACTGATTAATCCTATGGATCAAGATATAAGCCCTTGGTATAGTTTAAAGGGAATGACTAGACTTAGAACACCAGAATGGGCCTTTGATTTGGATCAGTTAAAGGGTTTTGAATAAGTAAATAGACAGAACTTGGATTAGAATGGGTACTTTAATCCAAGCTCTGTCTTTATATTATAATAAGAAATTCCACCAATGTCTTATTATAATATAAAACACTCTGTGCAGGATAGGCACTGGCGCCATAGGAAGGTATCTGCCTAGATCAGAACGCGCCAGCAAAGTTGCTATGCAAAGCTTGCTATAGTGTTTTGTAAGAGAAATGCTTATAATATTTTATAAACTAGGGATTTTTTAATGGAATCTTCAGTAGATTTTGAATAGGCTTTATCTTTGAAATTATGCTCATTACTGGAAGCCAATTCTTGATCTTTAGCTGATAAGGAATGGTTAGTATCATCCATAAATCTATTAATAATTTCATTCATTCTATTAGTTAGTTTCTCAGTATTAATATTGTAATCTACAAAATTACTATAATTATTTTCTATATTGGATAAGGCAGTGCGAAATTGATTAGCTTTGGAGAAAAAATCTCTTATCATCTGGTTATAAAGCAGTTGACACTGCTCAATATCTGCCCGTAATCTTAAATTGTTTTCATTGACTGATTGGTAATAATCTTTAATTTGTCCATGGACATAGTCAATTACTTCGTTTTGCATCTTTGACATTTCATAATATGCCCTTAAAGATATCTCAGAGGCCAATTTCTGATTTAATATCTGCCTATTTTCCATTATACTTACTTGACTTAATTCTTCTGATGTAATCTGTGCATCCATAAGCTCTTCTTCCAACTGTTGGATTTTATTATGGGCATCTTCCAACTCCCTTGACAAATCATGGGTCTTGTCTAATTCCAGGGTAGCAGCAGTTAATTCTTCAACTTGTGTTCTTAGTTCTCGTTCCAATGCTTCCCTGGCCTCTTTCTCAGTAAGCAGTTGCTCTTTTAGGCTATCTATATAAGAAGTATCAATAGCTTGCTTCTTAAGTTCTGTATTTTCCTTATTTAGAGCTTGGTTTTGACTATTAAGATCCTCAACTTGCTTAGCTAATTCTGCATTTTGCTTTTTGAGGGTTTCTATTTCAGCTTCCAACAAATTAACCTTAGCGCTGGTTGCTTCGCCGTTTTTTATCTGTGTGTTTAATGTGGTTATAGTTGCATTTAAACTTTCATTTTCTTCCCGAAGGGAATTTATCATCATATCCACTTCGGTTTTGTTATAACCAAATAAGCTTTTTTTCATTTTAATAATCCTCCCCATTAAATGAACCAAGACTGAAAGCTATCCGTCCACATCAAAAGAAGTGGGCTTTCCATAATTCCATAATTCTTTGTAAATCATGCAACTATTATT
>JGI24707J26582_10001139_pt1 | contig 21192 bp, 16 predicted proteins | sample BioPla1DNA1_FD_26582 | JGI IMG/M metagenome (IMG submission 26582)
CACTCATCTTCCAGATATCAGTAGGAGAGATAACTGTTGAATTTGTGAGCATATGTAGAAACTGATGTATCCGGTTATAGCTAAATTTCAGCGAACTGTTTTCTCCAAATCTGTACCGTGTGGAGATTCTAAGTTCGGGACCTCCGTAGGTTTTAATAATCCTGCCTGAAGGATACATAGTAGAATCAACCCTGCTTTCCACTGTACGGGATACATTGGGCTGGTATTCATATACCTTAGCCGGGCCCATAGCAAAAAACATGGCATACCTTAAGCCTGCTGAAACAGAGAGCTTGTTATTAATCTCAAAATCGTCGTTGAGGAATACTCCTGCTTCAATACCATGTTCATCTGGTAATTTTACGGGCATTATATCCGATTTCTCATCATAGGGAGTGAAACTGCCCGGAGCTATCTTGTATTTTATGGCTTCAAAACCAGAATTTATAGTGTGCTTTGCATTTGGAAGATAGAATAGCGAAGTTTTGACAGATTGATAGTCAATATCATAATCAAGATTAAATCCCAGTGCTGGATCTTCGTTACTTGAAATGCCATATTTGTAGTTGGAGTATATTGCTGATATATTGCCGTACAACTTCGGGTTAAACAATCGTTTGTAGAATAANCGAGCACTTCTGTTCTCATAGCTATAGGTGGTGTCAGAACCAAGCTGGAAGTTATCTAGTGATTGATAGTAGGTAATACTCAGGGAGTTGGTCCGGTTGATGTCATATGATACTTTAGCGCTGATATCATGGAAGTTGGCACTGCTGTTTTTAAACTGCGTGCGGCCGAGCTCCCTAAGTACCCAGTCGGAGTAAGTTGCTCGACCTCCCACAATATAGGAAAGCTTATCTTTAATAATAGGTCCTTCAACGGTTAACTTTCCTGTTATAGGGCTGATACCTCCACTTATCACATGTTTTTTTAAATTACCCTGTTTAGCACTAATGTCAAGAATTGACGAGATTCTGCCTCCAAAGCGAGCTGGGATTCCGCTCTTATAGAGTTCGAAATCTTTTACGGTTTCAGGATTGAAAACAGAGAAGAATCCAAACAGGTGAGAGCTGTTAAAAATAGGCATTTCATCAAGCAATACAAGGTTCTGATCGGCACTACCACCCCGAACATTGAAACCGGATGAACCCTCTGCCACAGTCTGAACGCCGGGGAGCAATGTTACTGATTTTATAATATCAACTTCTCCCATAAAGGCAGGAAGATGTTTAATTTCTTCCATATTTAGCTTCAGCGAACCAGTTTTAAGATTGTGGACATTGCTTTCTGACTCTGCAGTTATAACAATCTCTTTGAGAGAATAAGGGCTGTCTTCCATGTCAATATTGAGGACTCCATTATCATATAGCAATACGGATTGGTTGATGTCTTTCTTACCCAGATACTTGAATAGCAATTCATAACTGCCCTTAGGTAGGGTAATAGAGTAATTTCCGTTGATATCAGAGACTGTTCCCGTATTTAAACTCTGAACAAATAACTGACCTCCAATTATTGCTTCCCCATTATTTGCATCACGTATTACCCCTGAGAGGGTGAACTGCCCTCCCTTGGATCTTTTGGGATCTCCAAATCTCAGTACTCCCTGAGTCTGTTTTTTTGTACCTGGGTCAACAAATGCATATCTGACTTCTTTTTCGACCTCGGTGGTATTTGTGATGTCTTGTAGTTCCTCCTTCGTAGCTAAAAAGAAGTTCTCCGGAAGAGTAGCATGAATAGGGTAATTATTTGTGATCAGGATGTTTGGTCCATCAAAAAAGTAATTCAGATATGTGTCATTGAAGGTGTCGTACAATAACTGTTTGAGCGTGATTGGTATACTTTGTTGCTTTACAACTATGGTATCAACCCAGGCTTCCATAAAAAAAAACGCAGATTTTCCTTTTGCTCCAGTTTGGAAACAAACTCGGTGAAAGGCATTGAATTGAAATCTGCTTCAATCTGTATTTCTCCGATTTGAGCATAAGCAAAGAGGGGGAATAGACAAAGAACAAGTAAAAGCTGTTTCATTTCAACTGCCTTTCGTAATATTCGAGCACTTTATTTATCGAAGAATTGTTTCCTAGCTCCAGTGTTACACGGTTTTCTCTCATAAGTTTTTTTACCGGGTGCTTTTTTTCAGCAAACTGCTTCATTAACTGCCACTTGTTTTTTATTCGAACAGCTTTTCCATCATTCAGCAGGTACATGCTTTTTAGATCGTCGAACTTGTCAGGAGCAGTGAAATCAAATGTTTTGGTCTTTTCCCAGCGAATAAGAAATTTTGATTCACCGTCGTATACCACCTCATAATAACCATCTTTTAGCTTAATACCGGACTTGGTTTTAAGGTTCCGGAAGTACCTGAATACTGAGTTATAGATTGCAAACTCAGATACAAAATTCTCATCGAGGGCAATGTTATTAATATCAAAGTTGTCGGAGTAATATCGGTATACGAGTTTGTCATTAAGGATGTCGTACAGAAGGGCATCGGCTTCATAGACCTGGTTTTTGAAAATCAAGGTCCCGGCTACAGGACGGTGATCATAGAAATAGGGGTGATGAACATTATTGCCATGGTACGTCTGCATCCTGCCCACTACAAAGGGCCGGTCGATTTCAATATGCTTGTTGATTGTATCTTGTAGTGATTCTTTATAGTTGCGGACAAGTAAGTGTTTCTCTTCCAGTGATATACTTTGGCTGTATCCCTTAACCCAAAAAGTCAATAATAATGCAAATATTTGCAGTCCTTTATTCAGGAGATTGCCTTGGAACATAGTATGGATATTCTATTTCGAATTTCTCTTCCATGATGTAGAGACAAACATAATTATACACTAAAATAGAAATTTTTTTGGTTTGAGGTTTGATGTAGAACGTATAAAATATGTAGGAATTGTGTACTAAAAAAACCACTCACAGATGAATCTCTGTAAGTGGTTGTCATTGAGAGTGGGCCCAGCTGGACTTGAACCAGCGACCCCCTGATTATGAGTCAGGTGCTACTAACCAACTGAGCTATAGGCCCCAATCGAAAGCAAAAAGCTATCTTTGCTTTCGCGATGCAAAAATACAAAGTTTTTTCAATTATCAAACGGTGTAATGAGAATATTGAACATCATTTTTGATCTAGGAGGGGTTGTAATAGACCTTGATGTAAAACGCACCTATGAAGGATTCAGAAGGCTTTTCGGTGAGGATGTGATGAATCTGGAACATGGGTATTTGCGCAGCAGCTTGCAGACAGACTATGAGATTGGAGCCATAGACAGTGAAGAGTTTTTGGATGGTTTGGAGGCTCTTGCGCTGGAGGGTGTGACCCGCCAGGATATTATTGATGCCTGGAATGCAATGCTGATAGGAATACCAAAAGAGAGGGCTCTTACACTTGAGAGCTTGTCGGGCAAGTACAGGATTTTCATATTAAGCAATACCAACAGCATTCATGAGGAATGCTTTGAGCGAATGTTGCCGGGACATGAAAAGTTGAGCGATATCTTCGAGAAAGCATATTATTCTCACAGGATAGGATGCCGTAAGCCAGATCCGGAGGCTTTCAAGGTTGTGCTTGAAGGAAGTGGGTTGAAGCCCGAAGAGACTTTGTTTGTGGATGACCTGGAGCTTAATATTGAGGCGGCTAAGAAATTGAATCTCCATACCCTGCATGTAATGCAGAATATGGAGATTGCAGATATTTTCAAGGATTGGTAAAGCTTATTTCTTGACGAGCAGCCAAACACCTTCCTTACCTGGGGTAGCTCTTTCAGAATCAAGAGCTTTAATAGCTTCTTTCCAGCTATTGAAAGACATATACGCGACCTTATAAAAGTCACTATTGGGTCCGTCATTCCTTTGGATTATCTGAGCACTGAGGCCCTTGTTTACCAGGCTTTGCTTGTATTTTTCAGCATTGGACAACTCCTGGAAGCTGGCAGCTATCAAAAAGTACCTGTCATTGGCTGACGTTGTTGGTGCTTCAATTACCGGATCTGGGACTACCTCTTCAACCACCGGATCTTCCTTAAGCTCTTCGACTACGGCAACTGGCGCAGGCTGTGGGGTCTGAACCTTTTTGGCGGTCTTGCCCTTACATGCTGACATAGCTAGCAGCATCACTATTGCCACAAACACTATTCTTCTCATCCTTTTCCTGTTTAAATTAGCGGCAGGTCCCGTAGGACCTGCAAAACAGGCCTAAGGTATTAATTTTTTGACATTAATGTCAATACCTCTATCCTTTATTCTTCCTCCAGTTTAAGTGAATATCTGATATTGTCCTGATAGCTTAGTAACATGACATAGATAAATGAGGACTTTGCACTAATATCTTCAAAGATCATTTCACCTTCGTAGATTCTGTCTGGCATTGCNNTATAGTCCTTTGCATAAGGTTTACCAGAAACCCAGACCTGGACGAATTCCATAAATGTTGCTGGCAGTTTGTATTCAGGTTCAATAATGTCTACTGTCAGTTTGTAAGACTTGGTACTATCGGCTTTGAAATAGTAATACACCTGTGCTATTTCAGGTTTGACAGTCCATGGGGCATACCATAGAGTGTCTGATACCTCTATGCCGACGCCTTCTACCTGAATGGGGTTGTAGATAGAACCGGGTATAGAATCAGCCTTGTGGAATGTTTTTTCGAAATCGACCCAGGCGTCTTCTATAGGAACATCAGAAATAAATGGATCAGAGGATTGAAGTTCAGCTATCCAAATTTGAGGCTTATCAGAGAAGGTGAAGTTTATTGTAAGTTTTTTGTTCTCTCGTTTGGCAGTACCAACTATTGGGGCTGTCTGATTATTTTCCTTGAAGCTTATTGTTGATCCTGAAAAACTGTAGGACCCTTCGCTAATCACCTCTATAATAGATGTATCTTCTGCCCTAAAGACTATGTAAGTATTATCTGCCTTGAATCTGACAAAGGTTTTTCCGTCATATTCTGGTTCCTGATCATCAGAACTATCATTGGGGTCACTATTGTCACCCTCGTCAGGGTCACCATCATCTGTATCGCCTTCATCCTTACCTTCTCCATTGTCTTCTCCTTCCTGGTTCTCATCATCGGTTCCCTCTCCAGGGGTATTTTGGTCTTCACCTGAGTTTTCATCATCTCCGACACCTTCATTAGTAGAATCCGATTTCTGATCTGCTGTCTGGATCTCAACGACTTTCCACAGTCCGTAGACAGTGGTGATTACAGGATTGTTATCATCGCTGCTGCATGAACTTAGGGCTACTATAAGTCCCAACACCAGGGACAAGGTAATTATAAGGAATCCTTTTCTCATTTTTTGCTACTTAATGGATATTATGTGTATAGGTTTATTCTTCATTATCTGTTTGTTCCGGATCTGTACCATCTATTCTGAGTGTGATCTTCACATTCTCCTCATAGCTAAATAACTTGATATAGAGGCAGGAAGTAGAAGGCATAACCTTGTAGGTGGGTAGAGGGTCTCCATCCTTCACCTGTCCCGAAATTAAAGGTCGGTCAGTTGAGAAAGCATCTGTGGCACTTACCTCAATATATTTGAAGTAGTCGTGAACGTTTCCATAATCACTTTCTATACCTACAATCTTAATTGAGTAAATACTTTTGGGCTCAACAGTTAAGTAATATCTGGTTTCAAAACCATTGTTGTTTTGTGCAAGCATTAATTTTTCTAAGGTAATGTCGGTATTGAGCGGAGCCAGCATTGGGTTGGCACTTAGTCCGATGTTTACCGAGCTGTTGTGAGAAACGGCACAGCCCTTGGCATTACCATTACCTTGATTACCTCCATTCCCTGGGTCGTCTTTTGCAAGAGGATCGACCGATACCAGAACAGCGTTGTAAATCTCATCCGCACCATCCATTTTTCTAATTAGTGTAAGAGTTTTGCTTTTTACAACATATCCATAGACCAGTTGGGTGTTATTGCCAAGGGTTATTGTAATTTCATTTCCGCTGATAGAGTAGTAACCTTTTTCTTCACTCTGTTTTTCGGAATTGGCAATCACCACGNGTCTGAATGCCCCATCCATGATGTAGAAGTAAGGCTGCTGGCCTTCCTCATCAGGGAAAGATATATTTATTAGCTCATTGTCAACATCAGAGTTTTCTTCATCTCCTGCATCATCATTCTGCTGGTCGCTTTCTTCGTTATCGGAAGAAAATCCCTCACTTATCGGTTCATACCTATAACTTGTGATTTTCCAAATACCTTCAATGGTCGTTTCGGAGCTGTCATCGTCACTGTCGCTGCTACATCCAATAGTAGTAAGAGTAAGGACTGTCAGAAATGCGAGAGATACGAGCATTTGGTTGTAGATGTGTTTCATATTACTGGTTTTTCAGATAGCAATAAATACGCACAATAGCTATAAAGGTTATAATTAGAGGGTTACTTTTTGCAGTGGGATATTGCATATAAAGCATCAGATCTAAGGTCGGAGGTTGGCCTCCGACTAGAAACAGGGATAAAGAGTTGAGTATTTTTTTATTTACGTCCCTGGGGTAATTTGCGGTTGAAGTCACAGATAGCCTGGTAGAGGCTGTATGAATAAAGAAGGAGATTTTTTGTCTCGCCAATGATTTCCATGTAGATTACGTTAACCCTTGTACTACCCTTGCCCAACTTGATACGTCTTATCTGTTCTACCCGATATTCCTCAAGAAGAGTTATGGCGGCATTTTGTCTTTTCTTGAGATCAGCAAGAGCCTCACTACGTCTTTCCTTTTCAAGGTAAATCAGGAAGTTGATAAAGGCGGTAAATTCGTCAAGGATGACTGTAAGGTCGCTCTTCTGGGCTTCTGTAAGTGTCTTATGTTGGTTTTCCATATGTTCACATGCCGGTGCTGCGATGGCAGCCACGGTATTTGCCAGAGCTGTGAGGTAGTCAAGTATCTGCACAAAATATTGACCTGAGTCCTGCGACTCTTCAGGCAGACTGCTATATGTATTAAATATTTCTGCTTTAAAGTTTCTAATGTTTTTTTGCAGAGCCTCAATCTTGTTGACTGCCTCCCTGAGTTGGCTTACGTTTTCATGCATAAGCCCGTCAACAGCCATCACGTAGATTTTTGAGATTTCCAGCAAACTGGCTCTGACCTTGCTTCGGCCAGCCTCACTTATCCATTCCAGACTTTCATTGGTCCTGATGAAATTCGATTCAATTACAGCAGCTTCCTCTGCCCATTTTCTGCGGTGAGCCCTGGTAGTTTGCCACAGCGTAATGACCATGGCGACAAACAGCACTAATGCTACCCAGATACCACCTTTAATAATCAAAAGGGTGAAGACAAAGGCTCCCAAAAAGCCGGAAATTGCAGTAATAAACCAGGCTCCAAGGATGGAGAGGACTCCGGAGAGGCGATAAACTGCACTATCCCTGCCCCAGGCCCTGTCGGCAAAAGAACTGCCCATAGCTACCATAAAGACAACGAAGGTTGTGGATAGCGGAAAGCGAAAATGGGTACCAAGAGCCACGATAAGACTTGAAACGATGAGGTTGACTGAAGCTCTGAGGCTGTCGAAATAAATAATGTGATCAGGATAGCCCTCTCTTCCTGATTCGGGCAGTTCAAACCTTGAAGCAACATAGTTCCTCACCCTCGGGGGTGCGGAATTTTCTATTCTGCTATAGAAGCGCAGAAAACCTCTGACCATAGTAATAGAAAGTGGAGTTGGTCTGAAGCGTTCACTCCCAGGGCTTTGCCTTCCAAGGTACACTTCCATATTGGTTACAGACTGCAGTTTTCTTGAGTTAAATAGGGTAAAGGCCATAATTAAGCCTGATGCAAGAAACAGCAATATATAGGCCCAGTCACTGATATTTCGGGTTTGTGACCATTCGGTATTGAGGAAGGCTAGTCCAAAATCGTCTATAGATGCACCCGGAGTCCGAAGGAATTTANTGAGGCTTTCCAGCCCGGTCATGGGTAGGCCGATATAATTGACCAGGTTGTTGGATGTGAAAGACATTGCAAGTACAAAGGTGCCAGCCAACACAACGATGTTGGGAACCTCGGCCTTGAACACAAAGGCCGACAGCATAAACAGGAGCAAAGTGACTGCAAAACAAATTGCCAGAGAAATAATCAGACTCTGATCAAGGATCCATTGGGTGCCTTCACCAGTTATATCACCTTGCCTTATAGAAAGGTAAAAAATGCATGTGAAGGCTATGGCTCCGGTAAGCGCAAAGAGAGTATTATATCTGCCGTGGTAGTGGAAACTGAAAATGAGACGTACGAAAAACTGAACAATAGCACCTATTATAAAGGATGCGAAGATTGAGATCAGAATGCCGGCCAGAATAAGAAAGAGACTGTCGGTGTTGATAAGTCCGGGATATTGAGCTAGTCCGCCGCCACCAAAGGCTTTGGAAATACCAATAGCCAGTGCTCCGCCGATAAGGCTGAAAATAAGTGTTATGGTGGTCGAAATTGGGAAGCCCGTCGTGTTGAATGCGTCTAGAATAATTACATTGGTTATCGAGACAGCAATAAAGAGCACCAAAATCTCATATAGGCTGAAACCTGCAGGATTGATTATGTCCTGCCTTACAAGCTCCATCATTCCGCCTGCAAAGAAGGAACCTACAATTAGTCCGACGGCAGCTACAGCCAGTATTACCTTTCGGGATGCAACCCTTGAGCCAATGGCAGGGTGCAGGAAATTGACGGCATCGTTTGAGATCCCTGTCACAAGGAGGAACACAGGCAATGTAAGCAGCAATATTACTATTAGCCACAGGATAGTCGACATTCAGCCTTATTTTTGCACCAAATGTAGCACTTGAAACAATAGGTTAGAACTGTAATAGGTTAAGTTTACGTTAGCTTTTCAGTTTCAGGGTTTAAGGGACGACAATTTGTATAACTTTGTACAATTACCGGATAAGATATGAAGACTGTAGCCCCAAGCCGGATCGCAGCTTACATCACCCTGAGCTTTTTGGTTCTGGCAATTATGTTATTTGCCGTTTACAGTGTGTTTGANAAGGGTTTAATTGCCCTTTTGATTGCAATACCTGTCTTCACAGCTATTGTATTCTTTGTAGTACATTACTTTCTNAATGTCTTTATCTACGAGAAGATAAAGCCCATCTACAAGACTATTCACAACTTCAAGCCCTCAACAAGGGACTTCAATGCTATCAATAATGACGTATTCATCCAGGTCAACAAGGAGGTAGATGAGTGGATGAAGGACAAGATGCTGGAAGTTGAGAAGCTAAAGGAGCTCGAGAAGTACCGCAGGGAGTTTTTGGGTAATGTGTCACATGAGCTTAAAACACCAATATTTAATATTCAGGGTTATATCCTTACCTTGCTTGAGGGAGGGATAGATGATCCCGGTATCAATATGTTGTATCTAAAGCGTACTGAGAAGAGTATTGACAGGATGATCTCTATAATTAGTGATCTTGAGGCCATTGCCAAACTGGAGTCTGGAGAACTTGAGATGCAGAAGGAACGCTTTAATATCTACAACTTGGTCGAAGAAGTATATGAGATGCATGAGATGAGGGCCAAGGAAAGGGGTATCACCTTGAAGTTTGGTAAGAATGTAGATAAGGCGACTTTTGTAATTGGAGACAGGAAACGTCTTTTTCAGGTTCTAAGTAATCTGGTAATCAACTCGATAATCTATGGGGTTGATGGGGGTAAGACCACTGTCAGTTTTTACGATATGGATAAGGTGGTACTTGTACAGGTTCGGGACAATGGTATTGGTATCCCACGACATGAATTGCCTCGGATCTTTGAGCGTTTTTACAGACTGGATAAGAGCCGTTCCCGTGAGCAAGGCGGTACCGGTCTGGGACTGGCAATAGTTAAGCATATTTTAGAAGCACATGGGCAGACGATTAATGTTACAAGTACCCCAGGGAAAGGCTCTTCCTTTACCTTTACACTTGAGAAGCCTCCTAAATAAGGCTAAAGGGAGCTTACTGGCAAGGGCTGTTACAAGCGTTTTGAAATTATAGACTTGTGCCAATAGGGTTCTGAATACAACAAAGAGGACTTTAATACCGGAGAGGCAAGTACATTGTAAAAAAAAAATATAGAAATATGAGTGAAGCGGATAACAGGAAAATTCTTTTAGTGGATGATGAGCCTGACATATTGGAATTTCTAAGTTACAACCTTGAGAAAGAGGGCTTTGATGTTAGAACCGCAAGTAATGGTGAAGAAGCAATTGAAATTGCCCGGTCCTTCATTCCCCATCTTATAGTATTGGATGTTATGATGCCGGGTATGGATGGCATTGAAACATGTGAAGAGATCAGAAAGACTCCTGAGCTTAAGGATTGTCTTATCGCTTTCCTAACTGCACGTTCAGAAGATTATTCTCAGATAGCAGGTTTTGAAGCAGGTGCAGATGACTATATTGCCAAACCAATCAAACCAAAGGTGTTAGTATCGAGGGCGAAAGCCCTGTTGAAACGCTATCGCGCAAATGATGGTGATAGTGGTTCTACAGATAAAGTAATTGCAATTGGTGACCTTGTAATAGATAAGGAGAAATACCTTGTAACCTTCCGTGACAAGGAGTACTCTTTGCCCAGAAAAGAATTTGAACTGTTGATCTTATTGGTTTCTAAACCCGACAAAGTATTTACCCGTGAGGAAATATATAATGCAGTTTGGGGTGAAGGTATCGTTGTTGGAGACAGGACTATTGATGTACATATTAGAAAACTTCGTGAAAAATTTGGCCAGGATAACATTAGGACAATTAAGGGAGTTGGATACAAATACACTGAATAACCATTTCTTAAAGCTGACTCAATATTAATTTAACCCTCCATATTTGGTAGGCTTTCGCTTCGATGTGCTTTTCCTGTAAAAGACCTGTTAGGTCAATATGCTGCAAATCAGATTTTTTATCTTTATTTCTTGCATCTGATAACTGGCTTAAATATTAAGCTTGACTATCTAATCATACTTCTAAGTGCTTAATACATAGTTAATCCATCCTTAATTCCTGCTTAGCATACTTGACAGGATAGCTCCCTATTTTTGCCANTGACAGAAATAGAGATACAAAGATGAGAACCAGCTTATTTATTTATTTGATTTTCTTCCTGGGAGTAGAAGCGCTTTTTGGCGGATCAATAAGTGGAAGAGTAATTGATGGCAAAAACGGGGAGGNGATTCCCGGTGCAACAGTAGCAGTTGCAGGTACACATAAAGGTACAGCAGCTAATATTGATGGAGAGTTTTACATAGGCGGATTGGAACCCGGTGTTTATGCTCTGTATTGCAGTTTCATTTCATATGAACCTACCGAGATCCCTGACGTCGTTGTAGGTGAAGAAGATGAAGTGGTAGTGGAAATAGAACTTTACGGTACTACTTATACTATTGATGAGGTCAGCGTTGTTGCTCAAAGCTCAGACAACAGTGATCTTGCCTACTTGATGGATCGAAAGGAAGCTCTTGTAGCGGTACAGACTATTGGAACAGGGGAGTTGTCCCGTAAAGGAATTGGTGATGCTCTAAATGCGGTTGCTAATGTACCAGGTGTATCCCTTCAGGAGGGTTCCAGGAATGTGTTTGTCAGAGGACTTGGAGACAGGTATAATGCCACTACCCTGAATNGGTTTCCCTTGCCATCAGAGGATCCCGAACATAAGAATATAGCTCTTGGTTTCTTTTCCTCAGANATGATTGGAAGCATTGANGTAAGCAAGGTTTTTAATGCCACCAATTCAGGGGATGTCGGTGGAGCCCACATTAACATCAATACAAAGAAACTAAACGGTAACAGGGAGCTTGCTTTTGGCATTTCAGGAGGTGTCAACATTATGTCTGTTGGTGAAAAGATACTTAAACCTGAAGGAGTAAATAGTTTTGGTATATCTGAAGATGACCATCCTGATGCTTATTCCTTTGATTACAGTAATGGTCTGGAGCCCCTTAATGCAGGCATACCACTTAACCGCAGCCTAAATGCCTCCTATGGGAAGCGTTTTCAAACAGGTGCAGGAATTGCACCAATCGACTTTTATGCTGTTGGAACTCATTCCTCTGATCTATCCTATTATGAAGAAAGAGTCAGGAGTATTACAACCGGAAATGAGGATCCATACCAGGATCAACTGGGCAGAAAGCATGGTGTAAGGACCAATAACCTGCTTCTTGCGGGTATTGATCACAACCTGGGNGGAAAGCACTCATTGGCATACAGCCTGCTTGCGCTGCACGTGACCAACAGTAGCTTTGGAAGCTACGAGGGCCGTCATTCGGACAGATATCAAGACAGTGAAAGCTATGAAGGCTATTATCTAAGACAGCAAATNAATGAAAATCTACTACTGAGCAATCAGCTGCTTACTGAATGGAAACTTTCAGAAAGAACCAACCTTAATGTTGGCATGGCATGGAATAAGGTAAGAGGAAAGGAACCTGACAGGAGAGAGAACAGCCTTTCAAGACAGCCTGATGACCTATACAATTTTACCGGCAGTAACAGACAGAAACGTTTTTTCTCGGAGCTAAACTCTGAAGACTTAAATGCAAAAGCCTCATTGAATTTCTCGCTAGCTAACAATGAAGACTGGTCTTCAACACTTGTTGTGGGCTATACCGGACGATTCCAGAGTGACTCGTTTGTATCAAAGGAGTACAACTATGANCCCTATCCCGGATTATTCAGGCTTGAGTATTTGAATCTTGATAAGTTATATAATAAGGAGAACTATTTAAGAGGTGATTTTAGCCTTCAGGAAGGTGTTCCTAATACCTATGATGTAAGTAAGTATTTAAACTCATTTTATACTGAGCTAAACCTCAGGCCTAGTCATCATCTTAATCTCAGTGCCGGANTGAGAGCTGATATGACAGGAATAGAGGTTGACTATGNAGTGGACCATACTGCTCCAGGAAGTGTAAGCCTAAATAAGTTCTATCTCCTTCCTTCCCTAAATATAAGGTTTGATCCTGATCAGAATCAAAGCCTTAGGTTTGGTGCAAGCAGGACATATACTTTGCCCCAGTCAAAAGAGATTTCACCTTACAGGTATGTAAACACAGGCTTTGCAAGTCAGGGTAACGTAGACCTGCAGCCATCGGTCAACTACAATGCTGATATAACATGGGATTACTTTCCCTCGGCTACAGAGATTATCTCACTGAGTGTCTTTTACAAGGATGTCAGTGATCCCATAGCCAGGGTGGAGGCTGGCAACTCAGCAGGGGTGCTAAAATATGACAACATAGCTGATCATGCTAATGTAGCAGGTATCGAGCTTGAGGTTCGCAAGAACTTGTTTTCACACTATATGGAAGGATCAAGTCTTCAGAGACTCACACTGGGGCTAAACTCTTCATATTTATATTCCAGACTTCTGATAGATATGGTGGGGACTCCTGCCAGAGAGGCCCAGCTTGAAGGAGCAGCACCATTTATCGCGAATGCTGAGCTCTCATATAAGATTGTAAATGATGACTATACCTTTCTGGTCTCAGTCATTGCCAGACATATAAGTGACAGAGTACATACAATTGGTATGTTGGGATTCAGGGATATAGTAGAGCAGGCAAGCACGGCACTCGATTTTACAGCTTCATATAAGTTGAGTACCGGCTTTGGTGTAAAGCTGAAAGCGTCCAACCTGCTGAATCCAAGTTATGTGTTGTCAAGAGAAAGATCTTCCGGTGAAGGAACAGTTATCCTCAACGAGTTCAAAAAAGGTGTTGATATAAGCCTTGGATTGAGTTATGAATTTTGAAACAACCTAAATTAAAACAATATGAAAAAAAGTGTTTTTAGAAAGTTTGCATTTACTGCATTGATTGCTGGATTAGTAATGGTATCATGCGGCAAAGATGATGACGGGAATGATTTGAATGTCAGAGATAACGAACTTGCCGGTTCTATAAGCGGTCATCTTGAACTTGATCCGGAGCTTGAGTACTACCTGACCGGTCCTCTTATCGTAGAAGAAGGGGGAGTGTTGGATATACCGGCCGGAACGGTTATTAAGGCACGCCAAGGTTTTAGTAAGTACATCCTGGTATTGCAAGGCGGGAAAATATATGCAAGGGGTACAGCAGATGCTCCGGTTAGAATGATTGCAGATATTGAAGATGCCGGTCAGGGATACTGGGGTGGTCTTATAATCAACGGTGGTGCCCCCCTGTCAGGTACTGATGAGGTCGGAACACCGAGGTTAACTCTTCCTATACTTATGGAGGAAATGATGCCGGTGAGAGTTCTGGTGAACTAACTTACTTGGTTTTGGGAAATACAGGAGCTCGTTCAAGCACTGATGTTGAACACAATGGTTTAACTCTAAACGGTGTAGGTAGTGGAACAGTTATTGAGAATATCTATATATACGATAGTGCAGATGATGGTATAGAGTTCTTTGGAGGATCTGTAAACGTAACTAACCTCTTGGTAGTCAACTCTGACGATGATATGTTTGACTTTACCCAGGGGTATTCAGGAACCTTGAAAAATGCATATGGCATCTGGGAAAGCGGTTTTTCAAGCAGTGAGTCAGATCCTCGCGGGATAGAGGCTGATGGGAACCTGGACGGCACTTTCCCAACCCATGTAAACCAGAGCGACTTCAGGATTGAGAACATTACATTTGACCTGAGGTTGGATCATGAATCCGGTGACCCAGCAAGACAAATGCAAGACGTTATCAAAGTTCGCAGGGGAGCAAAGGCTGTAATAGTCAATGCGCTTGTCAAGGGTAGTGGTGCAGTTGGTGACTTGATAGACCTTACTGATGGTAAAGGCAATGGTGACTTGGGGTCACAGATCAGTCTTACCAATATGTTGGATAATGCTATTGACGGATCAGAGATAAAACCGGCTGATGCTGAAGCAATAGTGATTGAATCAGGAAACATCGGTTGTGACAGCAAGCTGTTTAGCTGGACTGGATACGAGTTCTAATAGAAGCATATAGCTGTTGAAAAAATAAGTTCCCACAAGGGAACTTATTTTTGTTTTTACACCTGCAATAGACGGGTAATAGTAATACGGCAATCATGTATAATATAGGGTCGTGCTAAAGGCCTTTGAGCTTCTGGATTTCCTTATGATGCTGGATGACGAGAGTCTCATATTTTTGCCGCGACCGCTGACGATGATCTTCAAATTCTGCTTTTGTGGTTTCAAGCTCTTTCCTTGTCTTTGCGATAGTGCTTAGGTTGCGTTGAATCAGTATAGTGGTGAATCCAATTATTGCCAGAAGGACTATAAAGGCAAAGATTACTATGCTCAGGAATAAGTTTTTAGACATCGCCATACCCATAAAGGAGAATGAGTTTTTCTCAGCCAGGGTCGTTTGCAACTCCTTGTCAGTATCTGCAAGTGTTTTTTCAAGAGATGAGATAAGGGAATCTTTGCTTACTATAGTGGTCTCAAGCCTTGAAATTGTTGCATCCTTATCCTTAATTGTCTTCAGTACATTGCCCTTGAGTTGGTTGAAAGACCTGTCAATAATCATTACATAATTCTGCCACCTGGAACCTTCTTCCTCAACAAATTCAAATTGCTGTTCAATGCTGGCATTATTATCATAAGTTTTTTGTGCCGAAATAGGAAAAGAAAGGTAGATCAGTGCTAGTATAGCTAATGTTACAACTCTCATATTGCCAATTATATTAGGGTTGATGTTTTAGGGTCTAACGTCACACTACTTATGTTTATTGCGATTGATAGAATTATTTTGAAAAAAAGGAGACTGTCGTGACCGACAGCCTCCTTTTTGTGGGTTGTACTGGATTCGAACCAGTGACCCCTACCCTGTCAAGGTAATGCTCTAAACCAACTGAGCTAACAACCCGATTTTTCGCGCTGCAAAGTTAAAAGATTTTTGATAATACCGAAATAGGCTCTCAAAAAAGTCGGCAATATACTACCTGTAACTATCCCTTGCAGGGATAGCTGCGAGTAGTAATGCATTGCTGATGTTGTGATCGCAATTGTTCCTTATCGCTTGCTATAGTGGTCGTAAAGACCTATCCCGTCAAAGATCTGCTGCTTGTATTTCTCAATTCTTGCAAGGCGGGTCTTTTTCACCTTGCTCTGTCCAAAGTGGATAAGGTAGGCACGCTGGCGGCCGGGAGTGAGCTGGTAAAAGGCCTTTCTGAAATCCGGGTCTTCAGCAAAGGCCTCTTCAAGTTCTTCGGGTAGGGGTATTTCTTCCCGCACAATTTCAACCTTTCTGCCACTTTCCTCTATTTTAACAGCTTCCTTTATATAGGCAGCAATGACTTCACTTTTTGCTTCTATATCGCTTACGTTGGTGAACTTCAATACTCTTGCTTCCAGAATATTTGCCTGCTTTTCAAGAATTTTCTCAGAATCCGTCAACAGGACACCTTTGAAAAAACCCATAAGGGCGTGGTTCTTGAGTGCACTTACTGAAAGAATGTTTTTTCCCTTATGGGTATAGACTGGGATACCCCACTTTACCTCTTCCTTAAGTCCTGATTCAAGAGCTATCTGTCGTAGATTCTCAAGTTCTTCTCTCCATGTATTTACCTTGCATTGAGGGGTGCCACCGTATTTGCAGCGCATACAACCGTCCATAAGGTACTTGTCCACCCCGGGATTGAGTTCGATCTTCATAGCACTGGATTTTGTGTGTAAGGTTTTAGCAACTAGAGCAATTAACCCTGAGAATTTGTTCGGTAGACGTGGGTTTTTCCTTCTCTGGGAGTTATTCTGAGCTTGTAAAAAAAAACGGCTGCCTCAAATTTGAGTTAGCCGCTTTACAGATTTGTGCTGATTTTAAGGGAAAGGTAACAATACTTTGACTCCTTGTATCTGCCTTTCGCAAACAAAGATAAACAAACATTAACATATAACAATCAAAAATTATTTAAAAATGTAAATCCCGGGCGCTCAGGCGTCCGGGATTTAGTCAGAACCTTTTTTCAGAATTAGCTGTTAAGCCTCGGGTCAATTTCCTATTTTTGTAAGAACATGCCACAAAACATAAATACTTAAATATCATGTCATTAATTCCTTTTACACACTTACACGTTCACTCACAGTATTCGGTTCTGGATGGTCAGGCCAGTGTTTCAGCCATTGTATCCAAGGCAGCGGCAGACGGAATGAAAGCTGTGGCTTTGACAGATCATGGAACCATGTTGGGTATTAAGGAGTTTTATGACACCTGTAAGAAGAAGGGGGTCAAACCCATTATTGGGGTTGAAGCCTATGTTGCAGAGAGAAGCCATGAGATCAAGTTGGAGAAAGTTGACAGGTCGGGACGACATCTTATCCTTCTTGCTAAGAACAAGCAGGGCTATAAGAACCTGATAAAGCTGATATCAAAGGCCTCTATCGATGGTATGTTCTATCGTCCCCGTATTGACAAGGATCTGTTGCTCAAACACCATGAGGGACTTATGGTTACCTCTGCCTGTCTTGGAGGGGAAGTACCGCAGAAGATTATCCACGGAAGGCTGGATGAGGCTCGTGAGGCTATACTGTGGTTCAAGAGTGTCTTTGGTGATGATTACTATCTTGAACTTCAGCGCCACCCAGCCGAGGATCCCGTTCTCAGGAGTCAGGTCTATGATGTTCAGGTGATGGTCAATGAGCAGCTCCTCAAGTTTTCCAAGGAGCTTGGAGTGAAAGTGATTGCAGCCAATGATGTTCACTTCTCGGATGCTGAAATGGCTGAGGCACACGATATAATGATCTGCCTAAATACAGGAAAGGATCTTGATGATCCCAACCGGATGCGTTATACAAGGCATGAGTGGTTTAAGACTACCGAGGAGATGAATAAGCTCTTTGCTGATGTCCCTGAAGCCTTGCTCAACACTCAGGAGATTGCTGATAAGGTTGAAGACTACTCACTCGACTCTCCACCTATTATGCCAGTGTTTCCAATCCCGGAGGATTATGGTACCATTGAGCAATACAGGGAGAAATACTCAGTAGATGATCTTAAGAATGAATTTGGTGCAGAAAGATATGACAAGCTAAGCGGTGATTATGAGCATATTCTAAGGGTTAAGTTTGAGGCTGACTATCTTGAGCATTTGTGCTATACCGGGGCAAAGCGCCTGTATGGAGACCCGGTGCCTGATGAGGTAAAAGAACGAATAGACTTCGAGCTGTTAACCATTAAGATGATGGGTTTTCCGGGTTACTTCCTTATAGTACAGGACTTTATAAATGCTGCCCGCAAAATGGGAGTTCTTGTAGGTCCGGGTCGCGGATCCGCGGCAGGATCCGCGGTTGCTTACTGCGTGGGTATTACAACTGTTGACCCGATCAAGCATGATCTGCTGTTTGAGCGATTTCTCAATCCCGACCGTATTTCCATGCCTGATGTTGATATTGATTTCGACGATGACGGAAGGGCAATGGTGTTAGATTGGGTTGCCAATAAATATGGCAGGGATAAGGTAGCACATATTTGTACTTTGGGTACCATGGCAGCCAGATCAGCTATTAAGGATGTGGGCCGGGTCTTAAGGCTTCCGTTGGCCGAGACTGACAGGATAGCCAAGCTGATACCTGAAAAGCCCAATACCAAACTTAGCGGGGCATACAAAGAGGTGCTGAAACTTGAGATGGCAAAAGGCTCCCTGGAAGCAGCGATGGATGAGATTGATCGCAAATTACAGGAGGCCCGCAAGGAAGATAGGGAGAAGGACATACTTAAGTATGAGGTTCAAAAGATTTTTGCCCAGGAAATAGAGCGTGGGCGCATGGAAAATAATCAGGCCTTGCTTAAAACGCTTGAGCTGGCATGTGACCTGGAAGGATCTATACGTCAGACAGGAGTCCATGCCTGTGGTGTCCTCATTGGCCGCGATCCCCTGGTAGAGAATATACCACTGATGCAGGCCAAGGAAGCTAATCTTCTGGTTACACAGTATGAAGGGACTCTTGTTGAATCTATTGGTCTTCTTAAGATGGATTTCCTGGGACTTAAGACTCTGTCAATTATTAAAGAAGCACTTGAAGCTATCAAGCAGTCCAAGGGTATTGACATAGATATAGAAGCGATTCCATCCGACGATATCAAGACCTTTGAGCTTTTTGGAAAGGGATTGACAACTGCGATCTTCCAGTTTGAATCCGCAGGTATGAAGAAGTATCTGCGCGAGCTTGAGCCCAACCGCTTTGAGGACCTTGTTGCGATGAACGCGTTATACCGTCCGGGTCCGATGGAATATATCCCCGACTATATCTCCCGTAAGCTTGGACGAGAGCAGGTCCACTACGACCATCCTTTGATGGAGGAATATCTAAAGGATACTTACGGTATCACTGTGTTTCAGGAGCAGGTGATGCTTTTGTCGCGTAAACTTGGGGGTTTCACCCGTGGTGAGTCTGATACCCTGCGTAAGGCAATGGGTAAGAAGATGGCCGAGGTGATGGCTAAACTTAAGGCCAAGTTTGATGAAGGCTGTAAGAACAACCCTGAGTTTATGAAGGGCTGTCAGGAGATGGACAAGAAGCCACAGGATGTTATTGACAAGATATGGAAGGACTGGGAGGCTTTTGCAAGCTATGCTTTCAACAAGTCGCATTCCGTTTGTTATGCGAAACTGGCATATCAGACCGGTTATCTTAAGGCAAACTATCCTGCTGAGTTTATGGCTGGTGTGCTAAGCCGTAACCTGAGTGATATAGGCAAGATCTCGACCTTTATGGACGAGTGTCGACGTATGGGCATCAAACTGCTTGGTCCGGATATCAATGAGAGCTATATCAAGTTTACGGTAAACAAGGACGGGGCCTTGCGTTTTGGTATGGCAGCCATCAAGGGAGTAGGAGAAGGAGTCGTTGAGGAAATCATTAAGGAACGCGAAAAGAGAGGCCCCTTCAAGGATGTATATGACTTTTTTGAGAGGGTCAATCTACAGGTTATTAACAAGAAAGCTGTTGAAGCACTTGCTAATGCAGGAGCTTTCGACAGCCTTGGAAATCTTCACAGAGCGCAGTTCTTCGCCCCTATCCAGGGCGAAGAAGGAACCTTTATTGAACGTCTGTTAAGGTATGGTAACCGCTTCCAGGTAGACAAGGTTACAATGGCAAGTTCCCTTTTTGGAGCTGAAAACGCATTAATCTCAATCAAGAAGCCTGAAATCCCAGATTGCAGGGAGTATACGACCCTTGAAAAGCTTGAGAAGGAGAAAGACCTGTTAGGTATATATCTTTCAGCACACCCACTTGACGACTATCGTCTGGAGCTTAAGCATTTCTGTAACCTTAGTGTAGCAGCCCTCAACAACCCTGAGAATATCAAGAACAGGGAGTTTGTCGTGGGAGGTATGATTACAGGGGTGAGGAAGGGTCTTACTAAAAAAGGAAATGAGTTTGCTATAGCCACCGTTGAAGACTATAATGGCTCCTATGAGTTTGCCTTTTTTGGGCAGGACTTTGTCAACTTCATAGGCATAATTAGTAATACCAAGTTTGTATTGATCCGTGGCAAAGTAGTGCCAAAGAGATTCAAACCGGACGAGTGGGAAACCAAGGTAACCAAGATATCTCTACTGTCTGATGTTCTTGACAGCATGGTTAACAGCATCACACTTCGAATTCCTTTACAGAGTCTCAACGATGAGATAGTAAACGAGCTTGCATTTGTGACAATGGAGAACAGAGGCAAGATCACTCTTCGCTTCCATATTTATGATGAAACCAACGAGAGGCAGTCTGTTCAACTTTTATCCCGCTCAGTAATGGTCAATCTGTCCAGGGAGCTTATAGATTTCTTCGATAACTGGGAGNAAATATCTATAGCATTAAACTAGTTTAACATAGGGTAATTGTTTATCTTTGAACATATACAACCTGAAAACGTTTAGGTATTACCGAATTAAATCATTGAGTTTATANTTATTTAATCATAAAGAATCATGGCTATAGAAGTAACTGATGCTAATTTTGACGAACTGGTATTGAAATCAGACAAGCCGGTAGTTGTAGATTTTTGGGCTGAATGGTGTGGACCGTGTCGTATGGTTGCCCCTATTGTTGCTGAACTTTCTGAAGAATACAAAGATAAGGCTGTTGTTGCCAAGATGGATGTTGACAGCAACCCTGACACATCTGTTAAGTTTGGAATCCGCAATATTCCAACACTTTTGTTCTTCAAGAACGGACAAATTGTTGACAAGCAGGTTGGTGCAGTACCCAAGTCTGTTCTGGCATCAAAACTGGATGCTATCCTTTAAGAAAT
>JGI24707J26582_10001141_pt1 | contig 21178 bp, 13 predicted proteins | sample BioPla1DNA1_FD_26582 | JGI IMG/M metagenome (IMG submission 26582)
CCCCTGAGCGTGATCTCACCGGTCATTGCAACATTCTTTCTGACAGCCCTTCCCGTAAGGGCGGATACCATCGCCGTTGCCAGCGTGATGCCGGCCGAAGGTCCATCCTTGGGTGTTGCTCCCTCAGGTACATGGATATGGATGTCATACTTCTTATGGAACTCCGTATCTATACCCAGCAATTCAGCCTTGGAGCGTATGAAGCTCACCGCAGCCATTGCCGACTCCTTCATCACATCTCCGAGCTGTCCGGTGAGTTCCAGTTTTCCGCTTCCGTCCATGATGGTGACCTCTATTGCCAGCGTATCTCCGCCGACAGGTGTCCATGCAAGTCCGGTTGCAAGACCCACTTCATCCTTTTCGTTGGCCTTGTCATACCTGAATCTCCTGGNACCGAGATACTTCTCGATNTTCGACGGAGTGATCGTCACAGATTTCTTGTTGCCGGATACGAGTGCCCTGGCTGCTTTTCTGCAGAGATTGGCTATTTCTCTTTCCAGGTTTCTGACACCGGCTTCNCTTGTATAGTAATTGATGATACTCCTGATGGTGTCTTCACNTATCCTCAGATTCCTTTTCCGCAGTCCATGGGCNCTGAGCTGCTTTTTCAGCAGGTATCTCTGTGCTATCTGGACCTTTTCTTCCTCGGTGTAGCCGGATATCGTGATAACCTCCATCCTGTCCAGCAGTGGGCGCGGTATCGTATCCAGCGTGTTGGCCGTAGTAAGGAACAACACATCGGACAGATCCACGGAAAGCTCCAGATAATGATCCCTGAAAGCGAAATTCTGCTCGGAATCAAGCACTTCCAGCATTGCCGATGCCGGGTCTCCCCTGAAATCGCTGCTCATTTTGTCGATCTCGTCGAGCAGTATCAGCGGATTGGATGACCCCGCCTGTTTGAGTGCATTTATTATCCTTCCGGGCATTGCTCCCACATAGGTACGTCTGTGGCCTCTTATTTCAGCCTCATCCCTTACACCACCCAGGGACATCCTGACATAGTTTCTGTTGAGTGCCCTTGCTATCGATTTCGCTATCGATGTCTTGCCGACACCGGGCGGACCCACCAGGCAGAGTATGGGACCTTTCAGGTTGTTTGTCAGCTTCAGTACCGCCAGGTATTCCAATATCCTTTCCTTTACCTTCTCAAGGCCGTAGTGGTCCTCCTCGAGTATAGCACCGGCCTTGTCCAGATCGATCATAACCTCAGTCTTTTTGCCCCAGGGCAGATCGAATATCCAGTCCAGATATGTCCTGATAACTGCGCTTTCAGCTGAACCTGCCGGNGTCTTCTGCAGGCGGTCCAGCTCCTTCCGGACTTTATTTTCCGCTTCTTCCGGAAGATCCATCTTCTCCAGCTTCTTCCTGTATTCCTCCACCTCACCGGCAATACCGTCCTTGTCTCCCAACTCCGACTGTATCGCCTTGATCTGCTCCCTGAGATAATACTCGCGCTGCATTTTGTCTATCTGCTTGCGTACACGCATGCTGATGTCCTTTTCCACCTCTAGTATCTCTATCTCGCTCAGCAGCAGCTCCAGGAGCTTTTCCATCCTCCTTCCGGGATGGAACTCATTGAGTATATCCTGCTTTTGTTCGATCCTCAGATGCATGTTGGAAGCTACGAGATCTGAAAGCTGGCCGATTTCCTCGATGGATGAGATCGAGGAGACCGTTTCAGGTGAAATTTTCCCGCTCAGCTTCGCATATTCTTNAAAGGTGCTTACGACCTTCCGCCTCATCGCTTCGTCTGTAATGTTCTTTTTCCTGCCTGCAGGAACGCTCCTTTCAACGACCTCAGCTATGAAAAATGGCTCCGTCTGGATATAATTCGTCACTTCAGCCCTGGTGAGCCCTTCCACCAGTACTCTGATAGTATTGCCGGGAAGCCTCAGGAGCTGCTTTACCCTTGAAATAGTTCCTACATTATATATATCATCCACATCAGGCGAATCATCCTTTGCATCCTTCTGGGTGGTAAGGAAAATCAGCTGATTGTTCANCATAGCCTCGTCCAGCGCATTGATGGACTTCACTCTTCCCACATCGAAGGTAAGGATCATATGAGGAAACACAGTCAGTCCTCTGAGCGGAAGCAACGGAAGGATCCTCTTCTTAACCGTTTTTCCTGATCCAGCCATTTGACCATCCCCTTACTAATATAAATACAATTTGCAATGGTCTTTATTATATCTTGTACAAGCTGTATTTTCAATTGTTTTATATGGTATACCAGTCAAACTTAACAAAACATATGTTCACATTCCGGGATCAGCTGCACTGCCCGGCAGCTTACGTCGATCTGCCCTTTATTGCTTCACTGGCTTTTGAGTAATATGCCTCAGCCCTGGTCAGCGTTTCCTTATCCGGCACAGTCCCGCCGTAACGCACCCGGTCATATATCTCGGTAAACGGGTGCAGGCTGTTCAGATCTTCAGCACATGAGGCCCTGACGAGTATCTCCCCGGTAGTATCGGTGGATCGGGGTCTTATACCGCGTACCGGAAGCATATCCAGTATCAGGCCGTACATATATCTGATCCTCTCAGCAGGATCCTTGATTTTTCTGAGCTGCCTGGCTGTTCGCTTTCCCCTGCCTCTGCTGCGGGCTGCGGGTTCCTTCTTCTGTGGAAGGACTGTCTCAGTCACATCGACATAGTCGGATTCCACGTAATCGCCTTTTGACTTTTTGATCCTGAACAGCTTCTTCAGCATATCGGCCAGCTTTGCAGCAATCGCCGGGATATTCTTAATGATCACCCACGCCAGTTTGTATGTCAGATAAAGTACGACTGAGTATTGCAGAATGTTGAAAATCAGGTTCATGTATGGCGACGGCGGCTTTACATCCATCAGAGCCGGGGCCGCGGGCTCGCTCATACTGCCTCCCTCTGTCACCACTGTATCCGTTGATATCTGATCCAGGAGCCAGAAAAAAGCCCCGACAACTATGCCGATAAGTCTTCCCGCCAGATAAAGCAGTTTGGAAACTACAGCCCTGAAGTTGGACAAAATCAATATCACAAGGAAGACAAAGATCACTGAAACTGTATTGAAACGCCTGAGATTTTTGGGCAGTACCGACTTTTCCACATACTTTTTTTCATATATATTTTCATCAATATCCTCCTGATTCCTCACTATCAGGTATATAAAGATCAAAAAGTAGAGTGCGCCGAAAAACCAGGGGCGCAGATATGCAAGCCTGTCTATCAGGAATGGCAGCTCCAGACATACCCCAAGTATGAACAAACCGGCATATAAGCTGCCATCGCTCATTATGTCAGCCGGCGCCATCTGGGTATGTTTGAGCGTAATGATGTATGCACAGCAAACTGCCGCAGATTCATACAGGAGCTTCAGGACTCCGTATTCCCAATGGAACATGATGACTGCCGCCGCAGGCACGACGATGATAAACCAGGAGGTCAAAGTGGCTATTGTCCGGTCCATCCTCCTGATACCCAATGCATATGCTATGAATCTGAATGCCTTCGTCCCGGCCAGCCTTCCGGCGAAGTACGGCGTTTTGCTGTTTAGCAGGCTTCCAGCCAGGTAAGCAGGCAAAATACTGCATGCATACAGCATCACAGATGTGAAGCCGCCGTCATCGTAAAACAGGATAGTACGGATAAAAGCAAAACCGGAATACACATACATGTTCACAGCCAGCGAAGAAAGCAGTCGCAGCAGTATCATACGGACACCCGGCTTTGCTTTATTTGCCTCCATCCCGCTGCTCATGTTTTCCCTGTTTTCTCTGTTTTCTCTGCCTGTGCCTGTATCGGCTTTTTCAGCATGCTTCATCATGTCGTCGTACCATTTCCTCTCATAACCACTAACGATATCTCACGGGATCAGGCCAGTTTCGCGGCCTGCTGCCTGATTCGGCCGGACAATATATACAGATCAGCAAGTCTCGGCTCAGAACCCTTCTCATATACGGTATCGAGCAGTATGATGCGCACGTCATTGCCTTCGGATACCATCCGGTCAGCCAGGCGGCTTATCTCCACAGTGAGATAGGCAGTGATAATGACTGCCTCGGAATTGAGTATATCCGGCAAAGCATCCTCGAGAAGATTTCTGAAATCCTTTACATTTTTCATCCGCAGACCTGCAAGGATCCTGAAAAGTGAAGCTATGTGGTCTCTGTCTGCAGCTTCACCGGTCACAATCGGCTGTTTGGCATCAGGTTCAGTACATCCGTTGGTTATAAATCTTACAGGGTTTCCTTCTCTGAGCGCCCTGTCGAATAGTGTGGCGGCCACCTTTATGCCCAGCTCCGCCATGGATTTGTCCATCGTGTCAAAAAGTTCGTAGTGCTGGGACTGCATATTCAGTATCACTGTCAGATTTCGCTGCGAGCTATGCTCATTTTTCCTGACCATAAGCCTGCCGCTTTTCGCTGAAGCCGGCCAGTGNATTCGACTGAGCGGGTCGCCTGGGGCATACTCTCTCACCCCTGCCACTATGAAAGGATCATCGATGATCCATCTGTTCACGACCCTGTCGCCTTGCTGGAGGCTCACAGGTACAAACAGCTCTTCCAGTTCGATTATCTGGGGATAGACTATAAGCGTGGCATTGACAGGCATGGCTTCAGAAACATTGCTGAAATTCAACAGGTCACCGCTCACCAGCGTTACATTTTCGGTATGGAAAACCCCTCTTTTCAGGCATTTGAGCTTCCATTTGCGGGTGATCTTCTGATAGCTCCTGAGTACGAAGCTGCTGGTCACATGCCTGTTTTCCTGGGCTATAACAGAGCATGTCCCGGCAAATTCAAGCCATCTTGAGGTGTGGATGTCGACTCTCAGCCAGGGCACAGGGAGCAGTTTACCGTTATAAACAGTTTCCACCAGTGTTATGGTGTCTCCCTCATGCGCTTCAGGAACACTGAATTCGCATCTGTACTCAAGCTTTTTGAACGCGAAGCCGCACAGGATGCGCATCTGGAGCCACAGGACAAAAGCCAGGATAAGCAGTAATGCTATCAGATCCATCAGATTTCCTCCGTTGCCAGAATGTCCTCCGTCGGCACAGGAACCTTTCTCAGAATATCGCGGACGGTATCTTCTGCATTCTCAGTATCGCTGAAAATGGCATGACCTTTTATTATCAGCCGGTGAGCCAGTACAGGTACGGCCATCTGTTTTATATCGTCCGGCGTTATGAAATCGCGCCCTTCCAGTACAGCCTTCACCTGTGCTGCTTTCATCAAAGCTATGCTTCCACGGGGGCTTACTCCGAGCGTTATCCTTTCATCATGTCTTGTCGCTTCGATTATATCTATTATGTATCTGGCCGATGCATCCGTAACCTTCACCGATGTCACTGCCTTCTGCGCACTTATTACCGTTCCGGCATCCGCCGCAGTTTCCAGTTCTGCCAGCGGATCTCTGTCTTTGAACCGCATCAGTATTTCCATACCCTCTTCAGGATCCGGGTACCCCATCCTCAGACGCATGAAAAACCTGTCGAGCTGGGCCTCAGGCAGCGGGAAGGTGCCGCGCGTTTCCACAGGGTTCTGTGTGGCTATGACAAAAAACAGGCTGTGAAGACTCCTGGTTTCCCCGTCGACAGTCACCTGTCTTTCTTCCATGCATTCAAGCAGGCTCGACTGTGTCCTCGGTGTTGCCCTGTTGATCTCATCGGCAAGTACTATGTTTGTGAAGACAGGTCCGGGTCTGAATACGAACTCCTGCCTTTTCTGATCGAAATAATTGATCCCGGTAAGATCGGATGGAAGCAGGTCGGGAGTAAACTGTATCCTTTTATACCCGCATTCGAGAGATCTGGCAAGACATTTTGCCAGCATCGTTTTGCCAACGCCCGGCACGTCCTCCAGCAGTACGTGCCCGCCGCACAGCAGTGCGATGAGCACGAGGTCCACGGTATCCCCGATGCCTACCAGTACCTTTGATATATTGTCCTTCACTGTGGCTGCCAGTTTTCTCACATCAGTCAGTTGCATTTTACGACCCCCATATTTGCTTTGTGCGGTTTTTGATGCCGCATCCTGTATTTTACCTGCAAAATCGTATCAAACAGTGGACGGTGCCGCTGCTGCCTGATTCATGGTACGTTGACACTAACTTCACCTGTCCCGCTTTCCCCGCTCCGGTTCATGTTAGCGTCATGCTTGTGGACCTGCTCCCATTTGCGCAGTGCTTCCATGTCATCACGGAACTGCGGTATGCTGAGTGCTATGGCCAGGATCAGTATGACAACCACTGCAATGATTTCTCTTATAGTGGCTGGTTCAAGGTTTCCCAGCCTGTGCTTCAATCGTCTGAACACCGGCAGCCCGCTCCCCTCGTATGAAAAGTCCAAGCATCCAGGAGACACCTTCAGCAGGTACCAGGAAACTTCTCATCCCCGAATGCTTTCATGCCTCAGGGCTGTATCCCCCTGTCCTATTTATGTTATCATCCAGAAGCTGCTAACACAAGGGGACATTTCCTGAAGAGCCGGTAAGGGACACTCTTCGGACACCATGAGAGATACTTCCGGTGCACTGGGAGGGACGCTTCTCAAAAGCAGAGGATATCCCTCTGCCCTGGCATTTACTTAAGTGTGTCTATGTCCATTGCCTGCTTTGAGGAATATCTTCAGCCCGCCAGCAGAGCCTGCTTCGTCATATCAAAAAAGGCCCGCGTATGTGAGCCTTTTTATACCCTGGTTCTTTTTCACTCTTTCATCGTCTTTGCAAAGCTTTCTCCAAAGGCTGTGCATTCCGCCAGTTCTTCCCCTGATGGTCTGTATTTCACCTTTACCGGCTCCAGCGGTACTTTCAGTCCGGCTTTCTCCAGTGAATCACTTATCACCTTCGGCGACTCACCGCTCCAGCCGTAGCTTCCAAAGCCAGCCCCCAGTTTGCCCCTGAACCTGAGAGACTTTATCACCTCCAGCAAACCGGCAGTGGGTCTCAAAACAGTGTTGTTCACCGTACAGCTCCCGATCAGGACTCCTTTTGCCTTGAATACTTCTGTTATGACATCATTCGGATCTGTGACGGCGGCATTGAAGATCTTGTATCTGACTCCCTGCTTTTCCAGTCCCGAAGCTATCGCTTCTGCCATCGTCCTGGTGGCATTGTACATGGTATCGTAGATTATTACCGCATGTCCCTCATTGTAGTCGTCTGCCCATTCCGCATACTTACCGATTATTTGCAGCGGATCCTTGCGCCAGATGGCGCCATGGCTGGGAGCTATCATATCTATCTGAAGATCCATTGCCTTTATTTCCGCGATCTTTTTCTTTATAAGCGCACTGAAAGGGGTCAATATGTTTGCATAATATTTCATCGCTTCTTCATACAATTCACACTGGTCCACCTCATCATTGAACAGCTGAGATCGCAGCATAGTGCTGTCCGAAGGCATCATTCGAAAAAACTGTCCCTGCTCCCTTCACATATGTGAGCATGCTGTCAGGCCAGTGCATCATCGTCATCTCGACGAATACCAGTTCATATTCACCGATACTTACAGTATCTCCGGTCTTTACAATGACCAGATTCAGATCATCTCTGTGGTAATGTCTTTTAAGAGCTTCCGCGCCATTCTTTGTGCAATAGATGGGTATATCCTTCGCCGGCAGCCTGTCAAGGAGATAACCCAGGCTTCCGCTGTGATCGGGCTCTGTGTGGTTGACGACTATCATATCGATGTTGCCCAGCCCGACGTGTTTCTCAAGATTGTCCACGAAATCCTCCTTATAAGGGTCCCATACCGCATCAATAAGCACTGTTTTTTCGTCTTTGATGATATATGAATTGTAGCTGGTCCCCCTGTGTGTCGAAAGCTCATGGCCGTGGAAATGTCGAAGCCCCCAGTCTTTTATGCCTGTCCAGTAGATATTCTTTTTTATTTCCGTCATGTCGCCGTCTCTCCTTTACAAGAATATTTTGGTTGAGTACGAGTTTATTATTACCCAACCAGCGCAAAAACAAAACACGGGGAAAAGGTAAGGGGACACTTCTCAGCCCGCCGCTAACTGCGACTGAGAAGTGTCCCCTGCTCATCCGGGTTTGTCTCTTGCGTTATTTATCCTTACTCGATTATTGCTGTAACAGTACCGGAACCAACAGTCCTGCCACCCTCACGGATAGCGAACCTGAGTCCTTCTTCCATAGCTATGGGAGTGATCAGCTTGATGGTCATTTCGATATGATCACCAGGCATGCACATCTCTACGCCTTCCGGAAGCTCAGCAACACCGGTAACGTCAGTAGTTCTGAAATAGAACTGAGGTCTGTAGCCGTTGAAGAACGGAGTATGCCTTCCGCCCTCTTCCTTGGTCAGAACGTAAACCTGTCCCTTGAAATGAGTGTGAGGCTTGATGGAACCGGGCTTGGACAGAACCTGTCCTCTTTCGATCTCGGTTCTCTGGATACCTCTGAGCAGGCAGCCGATGTTGTCACCAGCAACAGCCTGATCAAGGAGCTTTCTGAACATCTCGACACCGGTAACGACTGTCTTTCTAGCTTCGTCCATAAGACCTACGATCTCGACTTCATCACCGACTTTGATAGTACCTCTTTCAACTCTGCCCGTAGCAACAGTACCACGACCTGTGATGGAGAATACGTCCTCAACAGGCATAAGGAACGGTTTGTCTGTGGGTCTCTGAGGCTCAGGTATATAAGCGTCTACCTGCTCCATGAGATCCAGTATGGGCTTGTATTCAGGAGCATTCGGGTCAGTGGAGCTGCACTCGAGTGCAACCAGAGCTGATCCTCTAACTATCGGAATATTGTCTCCGTCGAATTCGTACTGGCTGAGAAGCTCTCTTACTTCCATCTCAACAAGCTCGATGAGCTCTTCGTCGTCGACCATATCGCATTTGTTGAGGAATACAACGATATAAGGAACGCCGACCTGACGTGCAAGGAGTATGTGCTCCCTGGTCTGGGGCATCGGACCGTCAGCTGCTGAAACAACGAGGATAGCACCGTCCATCTGAGCTGCACCGGTGATCATGTTCTTAACATAGTCAGCGTGACCAGGGCAGTCAACATGTGCATAGTGCCTGTTCTCTGTCTCGTACTCAACGTGTGAAGTCGATATCGTGATTCCTCTTGCTTTTTCCTCAGGAGCCTTGTCGATCTGATCATATGCTGTAAAGTTAGCCTTGCCCTGGAATCCCAATACCTTGGTGATAGCTGCTGTCAAAGAAGTCTTGCCATGGTCAACNTGACCGATGGTTCCAATGTTAACGTGGGGTTTTGTTCTTTCAAATTTGGCTTTACCCATTTCAATTCTCCTCCCTTGTTCAGTTAGATTACTGAATGTTTTTATTGAATTTTTTATTTCATATGCCGCAGCTTGTCTTTTTTTACGGCATATTGAGCTGCTTGTCCTGNAATACGGCACCTCCGTATTACATGNGCTTATTTCAGCACNGATTCCTGTATGCTCGCAGGTACCTCTTCATAGTGGCTGAACTGCATCGTAAAGACGCCTCTGCCCTGGGTCCTGGAACGGAGCTCCGTTGCATAGCCGAACATACTGGCCAGNGGTACATTTGCTGTTATCACCTGTGCCCCCGATCTCTCTGTCATCCCTTCTATCTTGCCTCTGCGGGACGTAATGTCACCCATCACATCACCCATGTACACTTCGGGGATGACTACATCGACCTTCATTATGGGCTCAAGCAGGACTGGATCCGCCTTACGGCAGCCATCCTTGAATGCCATGGAGCCTGCTATCCTGAATGCCATTTCAGATGAGTCCACCTCGTGGTATGATCCGTCCACAAGGGTGACCTTTACGTCAAGCACCTGGTAACCTCCAAGAACACCGTTCTGCATAGCATCCTGTATACCGGCGTCGATGGCCGGNATGTATTCCTTGGGGATGACACCGCCGACGATCTTGTTCTCGAATGTGTATCCGCTTCCCGGTTCCTGGGGTTCTATCTCGATCACGCAATGACCGTACTGACCCCTGCCGCCGGACTGTCTGACAAACTTGCCTTCAGACTTGACAGCCTTGCGGATGGTCTCCTTGTAAGATACCTGCGGCTGNCCGACATTGGCTTCAACCTTGAATTCACGCAGCATTCTGTCGACTATGATCTCAAGATGAAGTTCTCCCATCCCGGCTATGATGGTCTGACCTGTCTCCTGATCAGTATAAGCCTTGAACGTCGGATCTTCCTCGGCAAGCTTGGCCAGAGCTGCGGACATTTTCTCCTGTCCTGCCTTGGTCTTGGGTTCTACGGCGATATGGATGACCGGTTCCGGAAACTCCATCGATTCCAGTATAACAGGAGCATCATCGCTGCAAAGGGTATCTCCGGTAGAAGTATCCTTGAANCCCACGACTGCCGCGATATCGCCCGAGTAGACGGTATCCACATCCTCCCTGTGGTTGGCATGCATCAACAGCAGCCTGCCGATCCTTTCCCTCTTGCCTTTTGTGGAATTGTACACATATGACCCCGCATTCAGCTTACCTGAATAAACTCTCAGGAAGCACAGTTTCCCGACATAAGGATCCGTCNNGATCTTAAATGCAAGTGCAGAAAACGGTCCTTCGTCATCAGCTTTCCTTACGATCTCGTTCTCCGGATCGTCAGGGCAGACTCCGGTTATGGGTGGTACATCCAGCGGTGACGGCATATAATCCACCACAGCATCCAGAAGCTTCTGTACCCCCTTGTTCCTGTAGGATGAACCGCATGTGACGGGTATCATGTCAACGGCAATGGTTGCCTTTCTGATACCGGCACGTATTTCATCCTCTGTGAGTTCTTCACCTGACAGATATTTTTCCATCAAGTCCTCGTCTTGTTCAGCAACAGCTTCAAGTAAAATGTTACGATATTCTTCAGCGATCTCAACCATGTCTTCAGGTATCGGTTCTTCATCAAGTACCGTTCCCAGGTCGTCTAAATAGTATATAGCCTTCATGGTAACAAGGTCGATTATTCCTTTGAAATCCTCTTCCTTGCCAATAGGCAGCTGAATCGGGACAGCATTTGCTTTGAGCCTGTCCTTCATCATCTGGATGCAGTTGAAGAAATCAGCACCCACGATATCCATTTTATTCACATATGCAATGCGCGGAACATGGTACTTATCCGCCTGTCTCCAAACGGTTTCAGACTGGGGTTCCACTCCGCCCTTTGCACAGAAAAGTGTTACCGAACCATCGAGAACTCTCAGAGACCTTTCAACCTCTACGGTAAAGTCAACGTGCCCCGGCGTATCTATAATGTTGATCCTGGTACCCTTCCACTGGGCAGTAGTCGCAGCAGAGGTAATGGTGATGCCTCTTTCCTGCTCCTGTTCCATCCAGTCCATGGTAGCAGCGCCTTCGTGGGTCTCGCCCATCTTGTGCACTCTGCCGGTATAGAACAGGATGCGCTCAGTGGTAGTCGTCTTGCCAGCATCTATATGCGCCATTATACCAATATTTCTGGTATTCTCCAAACTGAACTGCCTGGGCATGATTGCCTCCTTTCTTCCTCGATTAGTTCTGTTCCGTAATACGGAATCTCTTTTTGCATGAGTTATCCTTAAGTTTTTACATATCGGTCCGCGTTATAACACTACGGCGCAGGAAAATTTCCTGCCTGCAGAAAACCCGCCTGCCCCGGCAGTGTAACAGAACGGTCCTGTGTCTGTCGCCTCGTTATACTGCAGCAGCAGTATTACCAGCGATAGTGTGCAAATGCCCTGTTGGCTTCTGCCATCTTGTGGGTGTCTTCCTTTTTCTTGAAGGCTCCGCCCGCACTGTTGGCAGCATCCATGATCTCGCCTGCCAGTCTTTCCTTCATTGTCTTTTCACCCCTGGCACGCGCATAATTGACGATCCACCTGAGTCCCAAAGCCTGTCTCCTGTCGGCTCTTACTTCGATCGGAACCTGGTATGTGGCTCCACCGACTCTCCTGGCTTTGACCTCAAGTACAGGCATAACATTGTTCATCGCCTGTTCGAATACTTCAAGCGGATCCTTGCCTGTCTTCTCTTTTATAATATCGAATGCGCCGTAACAAATCTTCTGGGCAATACCTTTTTTGCCGTCAAGCATTATATTGTTTATAAGCTTGGTTACGACCTTGCTATTATAAATAGGATCAGGCAGGACATCTCTTTTGGGCGTATGTCCTTTTCTTGGCACTTTACTTCCCTCCTTTGATGGATAATAGGGACTAATCGTCCCGCTTCGTCAGCTTCCCGAGGTACTCGGAACCCGCAGGTCCTCGTCAGTGCGTCAGTACTTGTAATATATAAATAAAAAAGTATTTATCTATTCAACATACCTGACACTCTTCTGCTCAAGACCCCTTCGGCCGATCTTACTTCTTCGCCGACTTGGGCCTCTTCGCACCGTACTTGGAACGGGCCTGCATCCTGTTTGCAACGCCTGCTGTATCAAGAGTGCCNCTGATGATATGATATCTGACACCTGGCAGATCCTTGACCCTGCCGCCTCTTATGAGCACAACGCTGTGTTCTTGCAGATTATGGCCTATTCCGGGAATATATGCACTGACCTCGATACCGTTCGTCAGACGAACCCTGGCAANCTTTCTCAGTGCTGAGTTGGGCTTTTTGGGTGTTATCGTCCTGACTACAGTGCAGACCCCTCTTTTCTGAGGAGATTTGGTCACAACCGGCTTCTTTTTCAGTGAGTTGTAACCTCTTTGCAGTGCCGGAGCTGCTGATTTGTACTTAACAGTCTCCCTGCCCTTTCTGACCATCTGATTGAATGTTGGCAACCTTACACCTCCTCTCGCAGTATACATGCAGCGGAGGCACCTACTTCGATGCCTACCGCTTTACCAAGCTGTTTCATCGTATCTACATATTCTATCTGGATCCCGTTGGTCTCACACAATTCCCTGAGATTGCCGGTNATCTTCTCGTCGGCATCTCTCGCAATGAATACCAGGCTTGCATTGCCGTTAGCCACTGCTTTCAAAGACTGTTTGATCCCTACGGTTTTATTGCTGTTTTTCAACATTTCCAGCACTTTCTAAGCACCTGTCCCCTCTGTATCCTTTTTTCGATCTTACGGTTGAAAGACCGGTAAATCGGACAAAACGGGCATAAAACCCCCTGAATTCGCACTGAAATATTTTATCACCGCTATTGAGTGTTGTCAAGAATAACGTATTCAGACAGGGGGAACACCTCCACAGGATCAGGTTTTTGATCTGTAAAGATGTATCCCCCCTGATGTCATTCACTGACAGTACTGATACTTATATCTTTGTACCTGCTCATTCCGGTACCTGCCGGGATAAGCTTTCCTATTATCACGTTCTCCTTGAGTCCCACCAGCGGATCCACCTTGCCCTTTATTGCTGCTTCTGTCAGCACCCTGGTGGTTTCCTGGAAGGAAGCCGCAGACAGGAACGATTCCGTGGCAAGGGATGCCTTGGTGATGCCCAGCAGTGCGCGTTTGCCTGTCGCAGGCCTGAGTCCCTCGGCGACGACTCTTGCATTCTCCGCTTCGAAATCGAACATGTCTACAAGTCCNCCAGGCAGCATGTTCGTATCGCCAGCATCGTCGACCTTGACCTTCCTGAGCATCTGTCTGATTATGACCTCTATATGCTTGTCGTTGATGTCAACACCCTGAAGCCTGTAAACTCTCTGGACCTCCTGCAGCAAATACTGCTGTACGCCGTTTANACCCTTGATCTTCAGTATATCATGCGGGTTTACGGATCCTTCCGTGATCTCGTCACCAGCTTCGACCACATCTCCGTCAGAGACTTTGATCCTTGAACCGTAAGTGATCTGATACGTCTTGGATTCTCCATCCTCTGACGTGACGATTACTTCTCTCTTTTTCTTGACATCATTTATCTTGACAGTACCCTTTATCTCGGAGATAACAGCGAGACCTTTCGGCTTTCTGGCCTCGAACAGCTCCTCGACACGTGGNAGACCCTGCGTGATGTCATCGCCGGCNACACCGCCTGTGTGGAACGTNCTCATGGTGAGCTGCGTGCCCGGTTCCCCGATGGACTGNGCAGCGATTATGCCGACCGCTTCACCGACATTGACATCCTCACCNGTCGCCAGGTTGGCACCGTAGCATTTTGAGCATACGCCGTACTCAGAATGGCATGTCAGAACGGACCTGATCTTTACCTTCCTTATCCCGGCCTTCAGGATGTTGCCTGCATCCTGGTCGTCGATCCTNGCACCGGCTTCCACTATGACTTCACCGGTTTCAGGATGGAGTATATCATCAGTGGTGTACCTTCCNATGATCCTTTCGGCGAGGCCTTCTATGACCTCTGTACCGTCCATGATGTCAGATACCTCTATTCCCTTTCTGGTACCGCAGTCCACTTCTCTTACGATAACATCCTGGCTCACGTCTACGAGACGACGAGTCAGATAGCCTGAGTCAGCGGTCCTGATAGCCGTATCAGCAAGACCCTTTCTTCCGCCGTGTGAAGACAGGAAGTATTCAAGAACGCTCAGACCTTCACGGAAATTGGCCTTGATCGGTATCTCAAGAGTCTTACCCTGCGTATCTGCCATAAGGCCTCTCATACCCGACAACTGCTTGATCTGACTGATACTTCCGCGAGCGCCGGATTTGGTCATCATGTATATGGGATTGAAGCGATCCAGCGAATCCATGAGAGCCTTCGTGAGCTCTTCACCGGTCTCGGTCCACGCCTGTATGACTGAAGCATATCTTTCGTCTTCGGAGATCAGACCCCTCTTGTACATCTTTGTGATGTTCTCGATCCTGGCTTCAGTTTCGTCGATGAATTTCTTCTTTACATCGGGGATTACCATATCTGATACACTGATCGTGATGGCACCCTTGGTTGAATAGCTGAAGCCCAACTCCTTCATCTTGTCCAGCACCATGGCTGTTTTGGTTGTTCCATGCACCTTTATGCACCTGTCAATGATTTGCCCCAGTTCTTTCTTCGTGACTAACTGGTTTATCTCAAGGTCGAAGCAATGCTCGGGATCGCTCCTGTCTACGAAACCAAGGTCCTGAGGGATCGCTTCGTTGAATATGAGCTTGCCGACGGTTGCATCAATGACCTTCGAAGCCGGCTTGCCGTCGATCTCTCTGGTCATCCTCACCTTTATTTTTGCATGGAGACCTACATAACCCTCATCGTAAGCCATAATGGCCTCGTCCAGTGAAGAGAACACTTTCCCTTCACCTTTCTCGCCTTCCTTCTCCATGGTCAGGTAATAGCACCCGAGTACCATGTCCTGTGTCGGGACTGTGATAGGTCTTCCGTCCTTGGGAGCCAGCAGATTGTTTGCTGACAGCATGAGGAACCTGGCTTCAGCCTGAGCCTCAGCCGACAGAGGTACATGCACTGCCATCTGGTCGCCGTCGAAGTCGGCATTATATGCTGTACAGACCAGCGGATGGAGTTTTATGGCTCTACCTTCTACGAGCACCGGCTCAAAAGCCTGTATACCCAGCCTGTGGAGCGTCGGAGCACGGTTGAGCAATACGGGATGTTCCTTGATCACTTCTTCCAATACGTCCCATACCTCCGGTTTAACCCTCTCCACCATTCTCTTCGCACTCTTGATATTATGTGCCAGGCCGTCATTGACGAGCTTTTTCATGACAAAGGGCTTAAACAGCTCCANGGCCATTTCCTTGGGCAGACCGCACTGGTATATTTTCAGTTCCGGACCTACGACGATAACGGAACGGCCGGAATAGTCAACACGCTTGCCAAGCAGGTTCTGGCGGAAGCGTCCCTGTTTGCCCTTGAGCATATCTGACAGGGATTTCAGAGGTCTGTTGCCCGGACCTGTGACAGGACGCCCTCTCCTGCCGTTGTCTATGAGTGCATCGACAGCTTCCTGCAGCATCCTCTTTTCGTTCCTTACGATTATGTCCGGAGCTCCCAGGTCCAGCAGTCTCTTCAGACGGTTGTTCCTGTTGATGACACGCCTGTACAGATCGTTCAGGTCGGATGTCGCGAACCTGCCGCCGTCCAGCTGCACCATCGGACGAAGCTCCGGCGGGATAACCGGTATCACGTCCAGTATCATCCACTCAGGCCTGTTTCCTGAAAGTCTGAAGGACTCGACCACTTCAAGACGCTTTATGGTCCTTATCCTTTTCTGACCCGTAGCATCTTCAAGCTCTTCTCTCAGTTCCTTCGAGAGCTTATCCAGGTCGATCTCCATAAGCAGTTCCTTTACTGCTTCAGCGCCCATCCCGGCTTTGAATGTATANCCGAATGTATCGATACTGTCCCGGTATTCCTTCTCTGTCAGGATCTGCTTTTTGGAAAGCGGCGTCTGAGCAGGATCTATGACCACATATGCTGCGAAGTACAGTATTTTCTCCAGAGCCCTCGGAGACATATCCAGTATCAATCCCATCCTGCTGGGGATGCCCTTGAAATACCAGATGTGGGAAACGGGGGCTGCCAGTTCGATATGCCCCATACGCTCTCTTCTCACCTTCGAACGGGTGACTTCGACTCCGCACCTGTCACATACTATACCTTTGTATCTGATCCTNTTATATTTACCGCAATGACATTCCCAGTCCTTCTGGGGTCCGAATATCCTTTCGCAGAAGAGACCGTCCCTCTCCGGTTTCAACGTCCTGTAGTTGATCGTTTCCGGCTTTTTCACTTCGCCCCTCGACCATTCTCTGATTTTTTCCGGAGAAGCCAAACCTATTCTTATAGCATCAAAATTGTTCATTTCAAACATGTTCGAATCTCCCTCCTAAAACTCCTCATCGTCCAGGTTATCAACGAATTCCTCTTCTTCAGAGAATATGTCGTCTCCGAGCGAATCATCGAGATCTTCGGTGGTATTGGTGATGTCCCCGATATCAAAATCATCGATGCTTATCTCTTCTTCGATAAGGTCGTTGCTGAGCTCGTCAAGCTCACTGTCAGGCACCTCATCTTCGCGCCCTTCCATGTTCACATTGAGGTCTTCAGGGTCATCCTCTGTGGATTCGCTTATAGCGATCTCTTCGCGTTCCTCTGAGTAGACCTTCACATCCAGCGCAAGGCTCTGTAATTCCTTGATCAGCACCTTAAACGATTCGGGTATTCCCGGTTCAGGCACATTCTCGCCCTTGACGATGGATTCATAGGTCTTCACCCTGCCTACGACGTCGTCTGATTTGACAGTGAGGATCTCCTGCAGTGTATACGCGGCGCCATAGGCCTCAAGAGCCCACACTTCCATCTCTCCGAACCGCTGGCCGCCAAACTGTGCTTTACCGCCGAGCGGCTGCTGGGTGACAAGGGAGTAAGGTCCGGTGGAACGGGCATGTATCTTGTCATCGACCAGATGTGCCAGCTTGAGCATATACATGTACCCGACAGATACACGGCTTTCAAAAGGCTCTCCTGTCCTTCCGTCGTACAGTATCGTTTTTCCGTCTTCCTCCAGACCAGCTTTTTTCAGTGTGTCTATGATATCCTGCTCTGTAGCACCGTCAAAGACAGGGGTAGCTATCTTCCAGCCCAGCGCCTTTGCCGCATAGCCCAGATGCACCTCCAGTACCTGGCCTATATTCATACGCGACGGTACTCCGAGAGGATTGAGTACTATCTCCAGCGGAGTGCCATCCGGCAGGTACGGCATATCTTCCTCAGGGAGTATCCTGGAAATAACACCCTTGTTGCCGTGTCTGCCGNCCATCTTGTCTCCGACTGAAATCTTTCTTTTCTGTGCTATATAAACTCTGACGAGCTGATTCACACCAGGCGGCAGTTCGTCGCCNTTTTCTCTCGAGAAAACTTTCACGTCGACTACGATACCGGATTCGCCGTGAGGCACTCTCAGCGATGTGTCTCTGACTTCTCTCGCTTTTTCACCGAATATGGCCCTGAGCAGTCTTTCTTCAGCCGTCAGTTCTGTTTCTCCCTTCGGAGTGACTTTGCCGACCAGTATATCCCCTGCCCTGACCTCGGCACCTATCCTTATGATACCCCTGTCATCAAGGTCCTTGAGTGATTCCTCGCTGACGTTGGGTATGTCCCGGGTGATCTCTTCAGGTCCGAGCTTGGTATCTCTNGCCTCAGACTCATATTCTTCTATATGGATCGATGTGAATACATCATCCTTGACAAGCTTCTCACTTATAAGGATAGCGTCTTCGTAGTTGTAACCTTCCCATGACATGAAGCCCACCAGCACATTCTTGCCCAAGGCGATCTCGCCCAGGTCAGTGGAAGGACCATCAGCGATAACGTCTCCTTCTGCTACTTTGTCGCCTTTTTTCACTATGGGCCTCTGGTTGATACAGGTCCCCTGATTCGACCTGACATATTTCAGAAGCTTGTATACATCCTTCTGTCCATTTCTTCTGCGGATAACGATCTCACTGGCGGTAACCTTATCTACAGTACCTGCAGCACGGGCAAGAACGACCACGCCTGAATCTCTCGCAGCCTTGTATTCTATACCCGTCCCGATGATGGGAGCTTCAGTCCTGATAAGAGGCACAGCCTGTCTCTGCATGTTCGATCCCATCAGCGCTCTGTTGGCATCGTCATTCTCGAGGAACGGGATCATTGCCGTAGCAACTGAAACCAGCTGTTTGGGAGACACGTCCATGTAATCGACGCGCTCTCTCTCAACCTCGATTATGTCATCTTTATATCTGCAGAGCACCTTCCTGTCCCTGAACCTGCCGTCCTTATCGAGCACTTCGTTGGCCTGTGCAATAATAAATCTGTCTTCCTCATCTGCCGTGAGATAATGGATCTCATTGGTCACTATCCCCGAAGCCTTGTCGATCTTTCTGTACGGTGCTTCGATAAATCCGTATTCATTGATCCTGGCATATGTGCTCAGTGAACCGATCAATCCTATGTTGGGACCTTCAGGTGTCTCTATCGGACACATGCGGCCATAGTGGGAATGATGAACGTCACGCACTTCGAAGCCGGCCCTTTCCCTGCTGAGTCCTCCCGGTCCAAGTGCGCTGAGCCTTCTTTTATGTGTCAGTTCAGCCAGCGGATTCGTCTGGTCCATGAACTGGGACAGCTGGCTGCTGCCGAAGAATTCCTTGATGGCTGCAGCTACCGGCCTTATATTTATCAGCGCCTGGGGAGTGACGATGTCGATGTCCTGTATGGTCATCCTTTCCTTTACGACCCTCTCCATCCTGGCAAGACCGATCCTGAACTGATTCTGCAGGAGCTCACCCACACAGCGCAGTCTTCTGTTGCCGAGATGATCTATATCATCATCCTCACCCACTTCATAGCTCAGATTGATGAGGTAATTGACGGATGCTATTATATCTTCCTCCGTGATATGTTTTGGAACGAGCAGATCCGCGTTTTCCCTGATCGCCTGTTTGAGTTCCTTTTTGCCCTGATACTCATCCATGAGCTCTTTGAGTACGCTGAATCTTACTTTTTCCGAAATACCGGTATCAGTAACGTCAAAATCGACAAACGCCCTGAGATCTACAGTCCCGTTACCAATTACCCTTACCTTTTTCCCTTCAACATTGAGGTAAACGGAATTGATGCCTGAATTCTGTATGATTTCAGCCTTATCCCTGTCGATGTATTCGTCCTCTTCGGCAAGTATCTCACCGGTGACCGGGCTCACGATCCTCTCAGCGGATCTGTGACCGGCTATCCTCGAAGCCAGCGACAGCTTCTTGTTGAATTTGAATCTTCCGAATTTCGCAAGATCATATCTTTTCGGCTCGAAAAACAGGCTCCTGATCAGTGACGTAGCACTTTCGACTGTAGGCGGTTCACCGGGTCTGAGCCTCTTATATATTTCAATGAGGCCTTCGTCCTGGGTTTTTGCGCTGTCCTTCTGTATGGTGGCCATGACTCTTTCGTCATCGCCGAGCAGCTCGGTTATCTGCGCGTCAGTCCCATAACCCATTGCACGAACAAGGACTGTGATGGGCAGCTTCCTCGTTCTGTCGACCCTCACATACATTACATCATTTGAATCTGTCTCATATTCGAGCCATGCACCTCGGTTCGGTATGATAGTCGCTGAAAACAGCGGTTTTCCGGTTTTATCAAGCTTTTTGGAATAGTAAAGACCGGGTGATCTTACCAACTGACTCACAACGACCCTTTCAGCACCATTGATAACAAAGGTACCGTTTTCAGTCATCAGCGGGAAATCACCCATGAATATTTCCTGTTCCTTGACCTCTCCGGTTTCCTTGTTGATAAGACGGACCTTGACTTTCAACGGGGCTGAATATGTAGTATCCCTTTCCTTACACTCTTCAACACTGTACTTGGGATTGTCGGTCTCCAGCCTGTAGTCCGGGAATTCAAGCACCAGATTCCCGGTATAGTCCTGAATGGGAGAAATGTCTCTGAACACCTCGCGAAGGCCTTCTTCCAGAAACCACTTGTACGAGTTCTTCTGCACTTCAATGAGATTCGGCATATCCAGGACTTCTTCGATCCTGGAATAGCTCATTCTGGTAGTCCGGCCCAGTTTTACGGGATGCACCATCAATAATCACCTCATAATATTATGACTTGTTAAAAAGAGCAACGTTACATGAAAGGCTTGCATTCATGCAATTCAACCGGATCACCGACTTCATCAGTGCGATACGCCGGTGTATTCAAGCCTTTATATTCTATTTCTATAAAAGCTTTTCGGGGCAATTTCGCACAGCAATCCGACAGAGAAATCTGAACTGCATGTGTATCGACTCATATATACGACTAATATATATGAATGTGGCAGGATTTCGATTTCATTCGTCAAATTGCCTAAAACCATTAAATAATTATTAACAGTTCTTGTGTATTTTATTCCCCTGTGTTATAATCAATTTACAGTTGAATCCGGTCTTATCCTGAAAAAGCACACAAGTATCAGATTATAACGCATTTTATAATTCTAGCATACAGCATAATACTTGTCAACGAGATTTCGTGCTGTTTTTTTATTGTCTTTTCCACCGCATTTGTTGGTGCTTTCCACTGCTTTTGGGGCTGTCTCATCGCCTTCACCGGCCTTCGCATCGCATTTGTCAGCCTTTGCATCGCATTTACCAGGTCTTCCGCTGCTTTTTCTGCTTCCCCATTGCATTCATCGCTTATTGACTCATTTACCAGCTCTTACGCTGCTTTTTGGGCCGTCCCACTGCTTTTTCGGCTTCGCATCGCCTTTGTCGGCCTTTGCATCGCATTTACCAGCTCTTCCGCTGCTTTTGTCAG
>JGI24707J26582_10001143_pt1 | contig 21151 bp, 20 predicted proteins | sample BioPla1DNA1_FD_26582 | JGI IMG/M metagenome (IMG submission 26582)
TGCCACAACTCCCAAATCAGCGGCAGGCTCATCAAGTTTAAATCCCCCCGCCACATTCAGGTATGCATCAAAGGCGTTAAGCTGCATCCCGACTTTTTTTTCGAGGACAGCCATAAGCATAGTCAAACGGTTGTAATCCATACCGGTAGCCTGTCTTCTGGGCATACCAAAACTGGTCGGGCATACTAATGCCTGAACCTCTACAAGCATTGGCCTGGACCCCTCAATGAGTCCTACAACAACAGAACCCGGCTGATCAGAGCTTCTTCCCTCAAGCATCAGAGAGGATGGGTTAGCAACATCGAAAAGACCTTTTGAGGTCATTTCGAAAATCCCAATCTCATTTGTAGATCCAAAGCGGTTTTTTACTGCTCTTAATATTCTGAAATCCAAATGGCGTTCACCCTCAAAATATAAAACTGTGTCCACCATATGTTCTAAAACTCGAGGTCCGGCTATAGCTCCTTCCTTTGTAACATGGCCTACCACAAAAACTGTGATATCATTTTTCTTGGAAAGACGCAGAAGCTTGGCAGTCACTTCCCTGACCTGACTTACACTTCCTGGAGCAGAGGACAGATTTTCACTGTAAATGGTCTGGATTGAATCTATTACTACAAAACCGGGTTTTTCTTTTAATATTAATCCCTCAATTCTTTCATAAGAGGTCTCTGATGCCATGTAAACAGAATCACTTACCGCATCCAGCCTGTCAGCCCTGAGTTTAATCTGGCCTACAGATTCCTCCCCTGACACATAAAGAACTCGCTTTGTTTGTGATATTTGGGCACACACCTGCAAGATAAGGGTGGATTTGCCTATACCCGGTTCTCCACCTATCAGTATAAGAGAGGCAGGTACAATGCCTCCTCCGAGAACCCTGTCCAACTCATTGCTTCCGGTTTTAATCCTTGTTAATGCGTGAATTTCGACTTCAGAAAGCGGTGTAATTTGAGGCAATGTTAAATCAAGGGCGCGGGATTGCACAGGTGCTTCCTCAAAGACCTCTTCGATCAGAGTGTTCCACTTTAAACAGGATGGGCATTTACCCATCCACCCGCTGCTCTCATATCCGCACTCACTGCAAACATATTTGCTGCGTAACTTAGCCATTCTCCACTCCTCTTTGTCAGACTGTGTAAAAACTGTTTTGTCATGCGGGTTCAAATAGTTGATTATGCAATAAGCGGCGTGGTTGCTGCGATTTAAAGCGAAGCATGGATTGCGTAGCGGGCGCGACTAGAAACCGGATGTTGGAACGGAGCGCTAAATCGCAGCAGGCTACAGCCGCTAAACTTGCGTAGATTTAATACTATTAATTTTTCACAATACATTTTATCATCCCTCAGATCATATTCTTTTCCATTTTACTCCCTGAGGTGTATCCTGAAGCTCAATACCCATTTCTTTCAGCTTATCTCTGATTTCATCTGACAGCTTCCAGTTTTTCTCCTTACGAGCCTGCTGCCTTTCTTCTATAAGGCGCTCTATCTCAGCATCCAGTTCAGGTTCTTCTGCACTTTTTTGCTCTGCGTCCTTAATGCCAAGCCCGAAAACATCATCCATTTTCAATAGTAATTCATATATGTCTTTAGACTTTTCAGGATATCTAACCATGTTCCATGCAATACCCAGCGCTTTGGGGATATTTAAGTCATCATTTATTGCATCTTCAAATTCGGTTAAGAAGGAGGTTTGAACATCATCTGGAATCTCTGCAGTTCCTTCCTTGTGCTGCAGGGCTCCTTCAATGAATCTGTCGTATGACACCTGTGATGCCTGCATAACATCCCAGGTAAAATTAAGTTTGTTTCTATAATGGGCATTTAGACACATATACCTGAATGCCAGAGGATTATATCCTCTTTCTTTTATATTCGCAATAGTATAGGTATTTCCCAGGCTCTTGGACATCTTTCCGTTATTTACCATCATGAATTCACCATGCAGCCAGAAATTAACCGCAGGCTCTCCCAGCAAAGCTTCAGACTGGGCTATTTCGTTCTCATGATGAACCGGTATATGGTCTACCCCTCCGGTATGAATATCAAATCTGTCTCCGAGGTACTTTCTGCCCATTGCCGAGCATTCTATATGCCACCCCGGGTAACCCATTCCCCAGGGACTTTCCCATTGCATTATATGTTCCTTAGGTGCTTTTTTCCAAAGAGCAAAGTCTGCAGGGTGACGCTTTTCGTCATTTACCTCTACTCTGGCTCCCGCCATCTGCTCCTCAAGATTCAGTCGTGACAGCTTTCCGTAACCGTCAAACTTTGATATGTCGAAGTATATACCGTCGCTGGTCTCATAGGCATATCCTTTTTCCAGAAGGCCCTCTACAAAGCTTATCATCTCCTTGATATGATCTGTTGCCTTTGGTATTATTTCAGGTCGCCCTATATTAAGAGCGGCTATATCTTCCATAAAAACATCCGTGTAATATTCTGCAATCTCCCAAGGGGTCTTCTTTTGCTCTCTTGCCCCTTTCACCATTTTGTCCTCGCCCTCATCCTCGTCAGAAACAAGATGGCCGACATCTGTAATATTCATTACATTTAAAAGCTCATACCCGTTATACTTAAGTGTTCTTCTGAGAATATCCATAAACACGTAGGTCCTCAGGTTGCCTATATGTGCATAATTATATACAGTAGGTCCGCAGGAATACATCTTCACCTGGTTTCCATTAATCGGAACAAATTCTTCCTTTTGTCTTGTTAATGTATTATATAGCTTCATCTATTTCACTCCTCGCTCTGTGTTTCTCCTGTATTTTCTTTATTATCTTTACTGTCTGATCCGGAGCAAAGCCTGTTTTCGATAGCTTTAAAGGATTCATCATATCTTGCAAGCTCAGATTTAAGCTTTTCTACCTCGAGNCTGATTTTGCAGAATTCCTGGGATACAGGGTCAGGAATATGAATCTGATCCAGTTCAAAGCTTTGACGTATTCTTTCTCCGGAGCGTTTTACCGCCCGTCCCGGCACGCCCACTACTGTGGTATCAGCCTCAACCTCTCTCAATACAACAGCATTGGCGCCAATCTTTGCATTGTCTCCTATTTTCATCGGTCCCAATATTTTTGCTCCTGCACTGATAAGTACGTTATTCCCGACAGTAGGATGCCGTTTCCCTTTATCCTTACCTGTTCCCCCGAGAGTTACGCCGTGGTAGATTGTGCAGTAATCACCGATTTCCGCAGTTTCTCCAATAACTACACCCATTCCATGATCTATAAAAAGGCATTTTCCGATTTTTGCCCCCGGATGTATTTCGATACCGGTTTTATGACGTGCATACTGAGAAATCCCCCGAGCTATAAAATATAGTCCGCGTTTATGAAACCAATGGGCTAGTCTGTGCATACGCAAAGCCTTATAGCCCGGATACTGTAATATAACCTGCCAGACACCTCTGGCCGCAGGGTCTCTTTCGGCTATAGATTTAGCTTCCTCATACCATTTAAACATAAATTCCACCTAATAAAAAAGGAAAGTCCTATTTTAATAATAATAATACATCTGCCAGTCTGACACAAGCAGAACCTGTACTTTTCAAATTTGTCAGGATATTTTTTCTCCCTGGTTAAACTGAAAAGTAAAAAATATCATTTTGTAACTTAATTGCTTTTTAATTCGTCAAACATAGTAAAAGCATAATTTAAAAAGGAGGATTTAAACACCTATGTTAAAAGAAAAAAACAGCAAAAAACTAAAACTCACATCTTTAATTCTTACTTTTATGCTTATGTTTTTATTACTCCCGGCTTTTAAGGTATCAGCTGCTCAAGGTCTTGTTATTTACACTACATATCCGAGCATAGCTGCTAAATCGGGAGAAAATATTTATTCCGGTATAACGATTTCCAACACTACAGGAACCAACATGTTAGTTAATCTTAATGTTGTTTCACTGCCCGAAAACTGGGAAGCCTTCATTGAGGGCGGAGGAAAAATCATCGACAAAATTTATGTAACCGGTAATACCCAAAATTTTGATTTGACTGTCAAGATTCCTGACGATGCCGGCGAAGGCAAGTACACAGTAGTTTTAGAAGCTGCATCAGGAAATTACAGCGACAGGTTGAATCTCGAGTATAATATAAAAAAAGAAATGGAGAACAAGGGGCAGCTTCAAACAAATTATGCCGAATTAAAAGGTTCCAGCGATACAACTTTCGATTTTGAACTAAAAATCACCAATAATAAAAAAGAAGCTCAGACCTACAGTCTCGGAGCAGACGTTGCAAGAGGCTGGCAGGTAAATTTTACTGCGCAATATGATACCAAGCAGATAGCCAGTATTCCCATCGAACCAAATGCAACTTCAACGCTTAAGGTTTCTGTAGTGCCGCCGGCAAATGTTGAAGCAGGAGAATATGTAATTCCTATTGCCGCAACATCATCAAATGAATCTCTTACCACCGAGCTTAAAGTAATTATTACAGGAAAATATGCAATGGAAATAACTACTCCTCAAGGGAGGCTTAATGCCGAAACAACTGCAGGTAAACGAACTCCTGTAGATATTCTGGTACAGAACACCGGAAGCTCCGAGCTCCGGGATATAAAACTTACATCATGGAAGCCCAATGGATGGGATGTCGAATTTGAAAATGATTCAATAGATTCTATTGCCCCCGGCGAATCTGCTACTGTTAAGGCTTATATTACATCTGACGAAAAAGCGATTGCCGGTGACTATGTTGTAAGCATTAATGCAAATACACCCGAAGTAACAGATTCAGTAGAATTCCGGGTTATGGTAAAAACCTCAACTATCTGGGGACTGGTAGGAGTAGGGGTGATTATTCTTTTAATTGCAGGCTTGTACTGGGTATTTAACACTTATGGGAGACGATGAAAATGGATGATAAAAGAGTAGTAATTAAAACCCAAGGTCTTACAAAGAAATATAAGGACCTGATTGCCGTAAATAATCTTGATTTGGAAATATACGAGGGTGAGATTTTTGGTCTTTTAGGTCCGAACGGTGCAGGCAAAACAACCACTATATTGATGCTTCTGGGATTGACCGAACCTACCGGGGGGTTTGCACAAATTAATGGACTTGATACAATAAAAGAGACCATCAGAGTTAAAGAAACCGTAGGTTACCTTCCCGACCATGTAGGTTTTTATGACGACATGACAGGCCGTGAAAACCTTAGATTTATTGGCCGTCTGAACGGATTAGAGAAAAATATTGAAGACAGAATTGACAACCTGCTTGAAAGAGTCAAGCTTACAAACGTCGGAGATAAGAAAGTCGGTACATATTCAAGAGGTATGAAACAAAGACTGGGTATAGCAGACACATTAATGAAAGACCCAAAAGTAATCATACTTGACGAACCTACCCTCGGACTTGATCCTGAGGGAATAAACGATATGCTTGGCCTGATTGTTGAGCTTGCCCGTAAGGATAAAAGAACAGTACTGATTTCATCACACCTTTTGCATCAGGTCCAAAAGATCTGTGACAGGGTAGGAATTTTTGTAGGCGGCGAGCTTTTAGCCATAGGCCCTATCGACACTTTGGGGGAAAAGGTATTCAAAGACCATGACTTAACCCTTGAATTAAGTGTATCACCTGTCGATGATAAACTGATTTCCCTTATTAGATCTATTAATGATGATGTGAAAATACGTACCGATGAAAGTAAAATTTTCGTTGATTCAAAGGAAGATATCAGGAAGGAACTTACTAAGGTTTTATGTGACAATGATTACAAGCTCCTCTTCTTAAAGCAGAGCGGAAGAGATCTGGATGATATTTACAGTCAATATTTTTGTGCAAAGGAAGGGGTGAAAAAATGAAGTCAAAATGCTTGTGGGTATTGTATAAGAAGGAAATGGCAGACCATCTTAAGAGCAGAAGGTTTTTTATTATCCTTATGCTTGTCGTAATTACAGGTTTTTCGGCCATATATGCCGCCGCATATGGCATAAGCTCAGCTGTAGAACAAGAGAATAATTCATTTGTATTCTTGAGGCTGTTTACAACCTCTGGTAGTTCTATACCTTCCTTTGTTGCATTTATCTCCTTCCTAGGGCCGTTAGTAGGCTTGTCTCTCGGGTTTGACTCAATAAACGGAGAGGTTAACAGAGGTTCCTTAAGCAGGCTGCTTGCGCAACCAATTCCGAGAGATACTGTAATAAACGGGAAATTTCTTGCAGGAGTGTCTGTAATTACTTTAATGATGCTTTCTATGGGTCTGGCTATAGGAGGACTCGGAATAATTATGATAGGCATTCCCCCTACCTCTGATGAAATTTTGCGGATATTGGCATTTCTTATTTTTTCAATATTTTATATATCTCTGTGGCTTGCGATATCACAACTATTTTCGCTGCTTCTAAGGCAGACGGCAACTTCTGCCCTTGCATGCATTGCAGTCTGGCTGTTTCTTTCGGTATTCATAGGCCTTTTATCGGGAGTAATAGCAGATGTTCTTTATCCTGCCGATAAGGTTGAAACGGTTGAAGCCATTCTTAGAAACAGCAAAACCGAGCTGATGATAAACAGAATATCACCATCCACCGTTTATAATGAAGCGGTAATAACCATGCTGAATCCTGGTGTAAGAACCTTAGGATTTATAACACAAGATCAGCTGGTAGGAGCCATCCCCGGAACTTTACCGTTTTTCCAGAGCCTGCTTTTAACATGGCCGCATCTTGTAAGCTTGATAGCCGCGACAATGATTTGCTTTGCTGTATCCTATGTGTATTTTATGAAGCAGGAGGTCAGAATGTAAAAAGCTTCTGGGAACTGAAAACAGATTAACAATACTAAAATAAGTCTGCCGGTCTGGCTTACAGAGGCATTCCGGCAGGCAGGTATACAAAATGATGAGTTATGGAAACCTTAAGTAGAATTGCTGTCGAAAACAAATCACATAAAGAGGAACATCTGGAATACCTTATGCTCAGATTCGGGAAAAAGGTATATCAGCTGGCCTACTATTTTTTAAGAGACAGGCAAATGGCCGAAGATATATATCAGGAAGTTTTCTTAAGAGTATATGTAAATTTAGATAAATTCAGGCAGGAAAGCAGCTATTATTCATGGATATACAAAATAACCGTAAATCTGTGTAAGGATTACTTAAAATCTGCTACGTTCAGAAGAATTGTTACTGTTGGTACAGTAAAGGATTTCAACGAATCCTGCCGTGAGAGCAATAAACTCTTTGAACAGGTAGAAGGCGGAGAGGTTTTCAGCCATGTTATGGATCTGCCTGAAAAATACAGAGTGCCAATATGTCTGTATTATATTGACGATTTACCTGTTTCAGAAATCGCAGATATACTTAAAATAAGCCAGAACAACGTAAAAATACGGCTGCACAGAGGAAGAGAAAAGCTTAAAAAATTATTATCCGGGAGTACTGTAAATGAATGAAATAAATGATATAAAAGAAAAAATCAAAAAAGAATCAGAACGATTTTTCTCTGGTTTTAACAATGAGAAAATGAGTAAATCTGTGTTGTCCAAAATCAATAGTAATTATGGGGAGAAGAGGAAAAATAAGCCGTCCATATATAAAATTACCTTTAATTCTAGTATCGCAGCAAGAATATCAGTAATTCTGGCTTGCTTCGTTATTATAATCACCTCTGTTTTCTTTTTTAAAGGGAAAGCACTTTATGAAAAAAATGATATGATGGGAAAACCGGTCTCTCAGCAAAAGATTGACCTTAATGACACAAGTTATAATGATAAATGGATTACATTTTTTAAGATAAACAAACCAAATAAGGTTCTTCAGGGCAATTTGCTTGCAGTTTTATGGGAAACGGGCATAAACGGCGATTACCAAATGGCATACAGCAGTATGTTTGAAAACAGCAGTAAACCGGAACCTGTCAGAATAATTGCTTTTAATAATGAACAGCCATCAATAATAATTATTTCAACAAAGAGTCCGGACAAACAATATATTCATTACAGAGTAGTAGGATATTCAGGCAGCAGAATTGTAGCATTTATGGAACAAAATTATGTTACCGGGGGTGAAATAGCTGTAATTGATGGTGCAATAAAAGAAACACGCCTTGTTCCGGGTATCATCTACGATAAAAAACAAAATAATGATATGCACGAAGTGGTCACATATTATATTCCTTACCAGATAAATGAGTCAGGAGATATTTATACATCAGTAGAGAATCTTAAAATAAGTAAGGGTGATTATATCGCAGTATTGGGTAATGAAAATACACCTGTAGAGACACTGACTCCAAACCTTCTTGTTGATTGGAATCCGGGAAGTGAGTTTCTTAATGACAATAAAAACACCAAATTCTTCAGAACAGAAAACACCGGACAGGAAGAGATATATATCAAACCTTTATATGAAGGAGGCCAGGGCAGAAAAATCTCTGTTTTAATACAATAATAACCTGGCTCAGAGTTTGCATCAGTACAATTGTATGTTAAAAGGCATAATGCCTGTAGAACGATAAGAAGATATCCCCCGTCGTCTGTACCGGCGGGGGATATTAGTTTATATTTCTGTCGCCCTGGTTCCCGGAATGACCATAGCAGCTCCGACTGCAGTGGCATACTCGGCATGTTCAGGAATATGAAATGCCACTCCAAATAAAGCTGTCAGCCCGTCAAATATTGTTTTCGCCTGAGGTACGTTTGTTAAGTTACCTGTCAGGACAACATCATTGACTTTTTCATTTCTTGATGCAAATACTGCCATCATACCAATTGTCTGAAAAACAAGATTAATTATTCCCAGTGCAACGTCAGCCTTTGTGGCAAGGTCAATTATTTTTCCAAAATTCGATGCAGTTGCTTCCCGTGTCAACCCTCCAACATTGTCATGGGATATATCAGCTATTGAAAGATCAATATGCTTTAAATCTCCATCCTTAGCCATGTCAACAATATCGTTGAAATTTCTTATGTTCAGCATTCGATTTGAAAGGCCTAATAAAGTGCCTCCGCCAACTCCCGTTCCTCCGATATGATAAGCCTTGTCGTTATCCGCCATAACATAAGCCGTACCTGTACCCATACTGACTATTATAGCCCTGTTTAACCGGCTCAGGAATAAACCTCCCATTCCTATCGCCAGAAACTCATCAACTTTATAGGAAGGAATGCCAAAAATCTTTTCGTCTATAAAAGTTGCTCCCACACCGGTCACCATAATTCTGTCAATATCGTTAAGAGTCAGCTTGTTTTCATTTAAGAATCTTCCAAAAGCACCATATACCGATGAAACAGGATCATTAGCCTTTACCAGAAGAGGACTGACCAGTTGTTTCCGGTCATAGCCAATAATTTTTGTAGTGCTTCCTCCCACATCAATTCCAATTATTTTACCCACCAATATTCATCTCCGAACTACATTTTTTTAGTCTTTAAGTAACGAAAATAAGCTGATGCAACCGTCATGGTAATAAGGCCGCTTATAATAGCCTCTGCTATCGCATTTGTTGTAATTACCGACACCAGAATTACACCAAAAGGCATTCCCACTTTTTCAACCAATTCTTTTGCATAAATCAAATAAAGCATCAGAAAAACTAAAATGGTATTTGTAATACTTCCTGCCATACCCCCAATAAATGTACTGACAGGATTATTAACAGATTGCTTATTAATTAGCTTTGACAGTCCATAATAAACAAAATATGCTGCAACACCTATAAACATCCTAGGAAGTACTGATATAAGAGGATTCATGAAGAAGGGGTCCAGAATAGTTACGGGCCGTGTAAGAGCATGTATCCACCCGACAATACCCAATGCGGTACCCATTATTAGCCCGGCTGCAGGACCAAGTACAATACCTGTAATTATAGTCGGGATGTGAATAATTGTGGCACTGATTGCTCCTAAAGGGATCATTCCTAAGGGTGTTAAGTCCATGATGATGGTGATACCAAGCATCAGACCGAGAAATGCCAGGCTTCTCGGATTTCTTAACAAATTTTTCATTTTTGCCTCCGTTCTCATTCCCTCATCGGGATATGATTCGAAATTAGTTTATTCTTATTTGTATGTCCGGCTTAGTTATAATACCGGCACGATAAATATAACATAATGCTGTCCTTATTTTCAAGAACACAGAATCACTAATATGGATATCCTGCAAGTGGAATTTTTAGTCAAATTTTAATGACTTGTATATTGTTAATAAGCAATATAATTTATTTATTCTAAAAACTTCGTCATAAAACCCAAATTTATTTTCGAAATAACCGAAAATATGTTTTTATTTGTGATAAAATGTAGTTAAAAATGTCACAGGTGATTACTTTGCATCATGTTTTTATCATTAATCCTATAGCCGGTAAAGGACGTGCCGTTCAAATGATTGGGGACATAAAATCCAAATTTAAAGATTTTATTCAATCATTTGAGATTTCGATAACAGAAGCTCCGGGACACGCAACAGAAATTGCTAAAAAGGCTGTTTCAAATGGTGAGGCTGTCCGTATTTATTCAGTTGGCGGAGACGGCACTCTTAACGAGATTGTTAACGGAATTGCAGGTTTCCCTAATGTCGAACTTGGTATAATACCTTGCGGGTCGGGCAATGATGTTGCACGGTACCTTTACCCTGTAATTGATCCCTTAAAGCTGATAAGAGTGCTCCCTGTCTCAACTTCAAAAACCATAGATTTAGGTAAGCTAAACGGAAATTATTTTTTTAACATTGCATCCATAGGCTTTGACGCTGAGGTTGTACGAAATAGTCGTTATTTCAAGCGGTTCCCTCTTATATCGGGTTCAATGTCCTATATTTTAGGCGTTTTGGTGACTCTGATTAATTGTAAAAAATATAAGCTGAAAATTACACTTGATAATACTACCCCCATTGAGAAAGAGTTTTTATTGACTATCTTTGCCAACGGCTCTTACTATGGCGGAGGTATGCTGGCTGCCCCAAGCGCTAAAATGGATGACGGAATATTTGACTTTTATCTGGTTGAATCACTTCCACGCCGGAGAATTCTTAGATTTTTTCCTCTGTTCCAAAAAGGAAGGCACGAAAATATGGAAGAAGTCAGCGTGTCAAGAGGAACAAGGGCAACAGTGGAAAGTGCAGCTCCTTTCCCAGTCAATATAGATGGGGAGATAAGTCTTGAAACACATGTATCTATAGAATTGTTCCCGAAACATATTAAAGTGCTTATTCCATAGGGATTGACAGTTTATTGGCTTCGTTGTTAAGTAAATAAAATCCTTGAGGATTTTCAGGATTCTTTTTGTTATATTTAAACTGATTTCCGTCCATACCAGAAAAGATCCCTCCAGCTTCGGTGGCTATTATTTCCATAGCTGCAGTATCCCATTCCATAGTACGTCCAAACCGGTAGTATGCCTCAACATCGCCTCTGGCCAAGAGGCACCCCTTATACGCACTGCCCGCTACAATAACGTGATTGATATTGTTAATTGAGATGAGCTTATCCAGCATGTGAGAATGATGGGTGCGGCTTTTTGCTAATCTAATATTTCCAATCCTTTTTGATACATGAAGACGCTTTTCTTCACCGTTTATCAGAGAAAATGCCCCTTCTCCCGCCCATCCATAGTAGAGTTCTTTATAAACAGGAACATATATTACTCCTCCGATGGGCTTTCCCCATTCGGTGAGAGCAATATTTACGGTAAACTCATCATTTCCTCTGATAAACTCTTTGGTACCATCCAGAGGATCTACTAAAAAGCAATATCTCTTTTCCAGCCTTGATAGGTCATCAGATGATTCTTCAGCCAGAATTCCCATATCCGGAAATTCTTTTTTAATTCCACTGACAATAATATCATTGGCATTTTTATCAGCTTCAGTTACAGGTGAGTTGTCCTCCTTGTATTCTGGCGAAATATCCTTATTAAACAGCTTTAGTATCTCTTCCCCCGCAATAATTGACAGTTCTTTAATTGTATCAAGTACATCTTTAGAATTTAGCAAAACACCATCACCTAAATAATTCTTGTGTATTTTTTCCGGTCCTTATTATATTCTATTCTGTATACCTCTTTTACCTGTAAACCGAGTGCTGTACTGGCATTAATCACTTGGTTCAGATACTGCTCGGGAAACAGGAGACAGTAGCCGCATCCGGCCTTAGCAATCCTGCAGGGAGTTGAAATGACTTGAAAGACAATCCCTTTTTGCTCAAATACCCGGCATATTCTATAAGCATAATTCCCAGAATCATAAAGTGCAATACAATCCACAGCATATACCTGTTATAGCTTAATCATATTATATGCTATTCTTATGCTGGCTTCGCTGTCACAAAAGCTGTGTAAAAAGAAAAACATATTTTTACTTGCTTTCATTATATCTGGCTAAAAACTGCCTGGTCCGCTCTTCCCTGGGATTATCAAAAACCTCCTGTGGTGTGCCCTGCTCGACAATTGCACCTTCATCCATAAATATAATCCTGTCAGCTACATCGCGGGCAAAATTCATTTCATGAGTAACGATAATCATAGTGGTATTCCGTTCCGCCAAATTCCGAATAACTCTTAACACTTCGCCGGTGAGTTCAGGATCCAGTGCAGAGGTAGGCTCATCAAAACACAAAATGTCCGGCTCCAGAGCCAGCGCCCGGGCAATGGCTACACGCTGCTGCTGCCCGCCGGATATCTGATGAGGATAATAATTAAGCTTATCAGACAGTCCTACCTGAGACAGAAGTCTTTTACCGTTTTCCTGGATCTCATCCAGGATAGATTTTTTATTCTGTTTATAATCTGATCGCTCCCTGGCCAGCAATTCTGCTGCCAGAGTAACATTTTTAAGAACTGTATACTGGGGAAATAAGTTAAAGTTTTGAAAAACCAGTCCAAAATGAAGGCGCTTTTTTCTCACTTCGTTTTCTTTCTGTGTGGCAGGATCCGTCGCATCAAAAATGACCTCATTATTTACGGTAATAATTCCTTTATCAGGCCTCTCCAAAAAGTTCAGGCATCGAAGCAGTGTAGTCTTTCCGCTTCCTGAAGAACCGATAATAGCCAATGCCTCTCCTTTTTCCAATGAAAAATTAATCCCATGCAAAACCTGAAGGGTATCAAAACGCTTTTCTATATCTTTAACTTCTAAAACTGCCATGATAATTCCCTCCCTTTATGCACGAAAATAACTCAGTTTCTTTTCCAGATAATCAAACAATACGGTTAATACACCTATGAAAATGAGAAAATAAATTCCCGTTGCAAACAGCGGCCAAATAAGGCCTTTACTACTGTATTCTCCGGCCATCATAATGATTTCCTTATTAGCAATAATACGGGCAAGGGATGTATCCTTAACTAAAGTCATTACTTCATTCCCCACAGGCGGAAGGATACGCTTCACAACCTGCAGCAGTGTAACTTTGAAAAAAATCTGTCCCTTTGTCATTCCTAACACCTGACCTGCTTCATATTGTCCTCTCGGTATGCTTTCAATACCGCCTCGATAAATCTCAGAAAAATAACAGGCATAATTGATGACAAAGGCAACCGTTGCTGCTGTAAAGCGCCCTGCATCACCATTCGGCCAGGACACAGACATACCCAGAAGTCCGGGCCCAAAAAAGATAACAATAAGCTGTAACATCAGTGGTGTTCCACGGATAACCCAAACAAAGGTTTTTACCAACCAACGAAGCGGTTTAAAGCGGCTCATTGACCCGAATGAAATCAACAGCCCAAGGGGTAGTGATAATAAAAGCGTTAAAACAAAAAGCCTGCAATTTATCAAAAAGCTCTCCGACAGGCGGCTAATAATCACTGGAATCTGATTCATATCTGGTTACCTCAACATATATACAATGGGGCAGAGATTAAGACCTCTGCCCCTAGTTTAATTTATTATGTGCATCAAGTCTAGTCTGCTAATTCAAGTCCATACTTTTCAGCTAATTTATCCATTGTGCCGTCAGCAAGAAATTCATCAAAAATCTTATTTACCTCTGCACAAATATCGGAACCTTTCCGGAATGCAACTCCATAGTCCTCTTCTGCCAGGTAATCAACAATTTTAATATCCTCATAGTTTGTACCTTTGCCGGTCATGGTTTTAGCAAGTGTTAGATCTAAGACTGCAGCGTCCGCAGTTCCGGCCTTTACTTCCATTAAACATTCTGTCTGCAGGGTTTTAGGTACATAGCTTGCCTGCTTCAGGTTGTCATCGCCCTGAATAACGTCCTCACCCGCAGAACCTTGTTCCGCAGCTACTGCCTTGTCAATTAAGGATGCTGTGCCCTCATAGGCTGTGCCTTCCTTGACCAGAACCACCTGAGCATTCTTCACATAAGGCCTGGTTATTTCCATAGCTGCCTTACGCTCATCATTAATGGTCAAACCGTTCCAAATGCAGTCAATAGACTTTGCATTCAACTCCACTTCTTTGGTATCCCAGTTTATTTCTACGAATTGGGGTTCCAGACCGAGTTTTTTGCAGGTAAGGATGGCTAATTCTGTGTCGAAACCAGTAAATGTTCCACTTTCATCTGTATAATTCATGGGAGCATAGTCGGTGTAACCAATGACAAGTTTGCCGTTTCCTTTGACATAACTAAGGTCACTATCACCTTTTTTAGTACTGGCTCCTTGTGCTCCGCATGCAACCAGCATAAAAACAATAGTTAATACCAAGAGTATTGACAGTATTTTTTTCATTCNCGATTCCTCCAATTTTAGTCTACAGAACATTAATATTATACCACGTTAGCGAGATAAAGCAATAAGGTGAGGATCGATATTGAAAATGAACTAATTGTAGTGTAAGGTTACCTGTCTTTAGAATTTACGTGTCCAAAGATCAGGGATTACAAAAAATTATTGTTCAANATTATACAGCATTTCATTTAACATGGCAGACATTTGCTTGATTTCCTGTATTGAATCTTTGATTGATAAAATATCACTGTTTTCATTTTCAATAGCCGCCAGGATCTCTTGATTTGAGGCAGAGTGTTCTTCTGAAATACTGGCTATATTCTCGATACGTTCCTGTACCTGAATGAACTTGTTGAGGACATCATTGATCATCTTGTTTTCAGCATTCAGTAAGGCAAATGTCTCATTCACAGCGGTTTCAACATCTTTAAAATATTCACCGATTTCGTTTAATAACGTATTTCCTTCTTCAACCGCCTTTTCGCCCTGATTCACTTTATTAACTGCCGCTAACGAATTAGAGGATATGACATCTGTAATTTCCTGTATATTATTTGCAGTCATAGCACTCTGTTCAGCAAGCTTTCGAACCTCCTCCGCTACTACTGCGAAGCCTTTACCTTGTTCTCCGGCTCTCGCCGATTCAATTGAGGCATTCAATGACAGCAGGTTTGTCTGCTCTGATATTTCGGTAATTCCCCCCAGAGATTCATTAATATCCCCAATATTTGTCTGTAGCTCATTTACCGTGGCTAGAGCTGCACTGACAGCTTGATTGATTGTCTGCATCTGGGTTATCATAGCGCTAATCTTTTTTGTCCCCTCGGATACCTTCTCGGATATCAGGGCTGAGTTATTAGAGATCTGTTCTGATATTTCCTTCGCTCTGTTAACATCGTCCATAGCTTTAGTCATATTGGAATTAATCTCGTTAATGCTTGCGGCTTGATGCTCTGTACCTTTCACCATTTCATTCATTGTTTTTGTTGATTCACTACTGGACTCTACAATTGAATTCATATTACTTTCAAGCATAGAAACATTATTAATTAATACAGAGGAGGATTCCCCTACTTTATCCAAAGTGGTTTGGAGTTTTAAAACAAGCTTGTTAACCTCCTCCTCTTTTGCTGTTGCCTTCGTGATTATCTGGCTACCCCATTTATTCGAGAAGTAGATCACCAGAAAAATACTATTAATCATAAGCATGGATGATAATAAAAAGCTTACCGGACGTTCAATAAGTTAATTGTACTAAAATTTTCCTCATTAAGTATATTATATAACTAATGGTATTTATTATTCAAGTTTGAATGCATAAATAATACATCTCTTTCTAATTCGTTATCTTGACATGGTTTATTCCATTATCGTATAATAACAATTGCGCAAATCTCAGGGATTTAAGCATATTTTAGCTATATGCGCCCGTAGCTCAGCAGGATAGAGCACAAGTTTCCTAAACTTGGTGTCGCACGTTCGAATCGTGTCGGGCGTACCAAAAAGACAGATCCCGCAATTGGGATCTGTCTTTTTTCACAGCTTATTTATACAATATAATATGTAAAACCTTTCTTGATATCTCCGTTGAACCCCAGGCTAAGGTAAAAATCATGAGCTTCGGTGCGGTTATGGGCGCTTAACAGCATTACTTTATAGCAGTTTTTTTCTTTTGCAAATCCCAGCAGCAGTTGAATCATTGCTTTTCCAAAGCCCTTTCTTCTAAAGTCAGGGTGAGTAATAACATTCTCAATTACGGCATATGGGCGCCCTTTTCTTGTAAGATTCGGGATAACAGTAATGCAGCTTGTTGCCAATAGTCTGCCCTGTTCTTCAACTACCGCATACCGGTATCTTTGGGGGTCATTCATTATCTCATCCCAAATATTTTTCAGCTGATNAAGGGGAGCCAGGGTATCTCCGGGATTTAAAAATTCATATAAATCCATTATTCCCCCAAAATCATTGTATTTCGCAAACCTAACTTCCATTATCATACCTTCTTTCAACTGGCCGTTTCCAGATTATTTAAAATACCCGCTGAAAATGCAAAGAGTGTAACTCCCAGAACAAAACTCCAGCCGGCTAAGGCGCATATCATAAGAAGCTCACTTTCAGTAATGGCAACAACTATACCGGCTGCTATACCACCGGGTATTAGTATCAATAAGTTTACTATCACTTTTAAAAAAATCAATAATCCTTTGCTATGAACCCGTCCAAACAGTCTTCGGGATAAGATATCAGTGTAAATATAGACAGCACCAAACAATGTATAAGTGATAATACAGCTTACTATAATTGATATCGGTGCTTTAAAGAGTATTCCTGAGAGTATAAAAAGAACGGTACCGTCAAATAGATTCTTAATATGCTCCCCCAGGGTCGCAAAAAAGAGTTTTTCCTGGGATGAGGCCGGAATAAGAAATATATAGTGTTTCTCCAGCTCAGAACCCAGTCTCCCCTGTGCCTGAAGAAGCAACAGCATATATAGAGCAAACAGAAGAATCATTGATAAAGACAAAATCTGCGATTCATCAGGCATTACCAGTCTGAATACGATAGCGGCTATTATAACAGATACCGATGATCTGTCAAAAAATAGTACGTAAGCAGTTTTTCTGAGCTCCAGTAAATGTTTATGGAAAATTGCACTGGCCCCGGTACCGGACATTTTTTGCTTTACATTCTCCCTGGCTTTAATGCCGAATGTAATGTTGTTCCCTTCCCGTTTTGCCTTCACAGCTGCTTCAAGGTACTCTGTGCCTTCCAGAACATCCTCATAATAGTCAAGATTCATACGATAGAGAGTGACCGCAGCACCCAGAATAAGAGCAAACATGAAGAATAACCCCACCCAGAATTCAGTGGTAAAACCATTTATAGAAGCAATAGCAATCGAACTGGTCCATCCGATTATAGGAAAATACTTCGCTATCGGATTATCAAAAACAGCCCCCAAAGTATCAACAATATTACGGGTCTGTGCAAGGCTTAACAAAACAAAAACCACTATAACCACTGCAAATACATCAATTACTCTTTTTAGGAGTTTTTTTCTTCCGGATTTCTTGGTCGCCCATGAATATAAAAGCATGCTGATTAACGGATACGCCAACGCATAAACAATGGTTGCAAGCAGTATCATCAATGCACCGTAAGGCTTCATGTCAAAATTATTCTTTAAATTAGGGATCTGGCACAGGGCAATAAAAAGAAACAGAAGCGTTCCTCCCAGCTGTTTGATAAAGCCATAAAGCAAAATATGGTTCGGCTTAATCGGAGCAGTAAAGGCTATATTCACATCTGCCATTCTAAAATATGTGCTGCCTTTATCAATACCTAGTTTAAATGTTGTGTAATACATGAAAATAAATACAATGGTTACAATTCCTATATATAAATCATTTGAACCCTTCCTTATAAGCCCTGAGGGCATAGCGAAGGCAGCAATGAGCATGATTACAACAAAAATAGCAATAAAGAGATACCCGATAAGCAGAAGTGGTTTCTTAAAAACTCCTTTTATGATATTTTTAAGGTGTTTTCTCATAATAAACAGCATTGATCTCATTGCTCAGTTTCCTCCTCCTCAGTTTTGGAGAAAAAGATATGTTCAAGGGACTCACCGCTTAAAGCCATGGCATCCCTTGTATTGTTAAACACAATTTCACCTTTATTCATTATGAGGGCCTTGTCCCAAACATCTGCAATTGAATCAAGAATATGAGTACTTATCAGAATAGCACAACCCGAGTTCTTAAGCTCGATAAGTATTTCCTTGAGTTCTTTTATGGCCTTTGGATCAAGTCCAATCATGGGCTCATCAAACATAACCATACGGGGTTTTATCAGAAGAGCACAACATATACTGACTTTCTGCTGCATACCTTTTGACAGGTCTTTTCCTATCTTTTTCTTTTTGTCGTCCATGTCAAAACGTGTTAACAGCGCATCAGCTGTATCTTTCCAATCCTGTAATCCATAAGCCCTGGCTACGAATTCCAAATGGTCCCAAACACTTAAGTATTCATATAGGGAAGGTGATTCGGGCACGTATCCAAAAACTCTCTTTGCTTCGATGCTTTTGTTAGGCTTGCCATCTATTGAAATTTCTCCATCAAAGCGCAGAAGACCTGCTATTGACTTAATTGTTGTGCTTTTCCCCGCACCGTTGGGTCCTATTAATACGCCAATCTCTCCGCAGCTGATTTCAAATGAGACCTTGTTAACTGCTAAAACCTTTCCGTACTTCTTTGATAAATTTTTAACCTTTAACATACTGACCTCCCGTAGTGGCAGCTAACCTCCATACTATACTGGTAATGAGCATCAGGCACCGCAGCACTTCTTATATTTTTTCCCGCTTCCGCACGGACATGGGTCATTCCTTCCAACCTTTGTACTAACTGCACGATGGTCTTCATTATACTTTTTCCTTATGGAAGCGCGTTCATCAACCGATAATAAATCATTCCATTCCTCAAGCTCATAAAGCCAATGAGCTTTCGCACTGAGCATATTATAGTAGAGCTTATAAAGTAATATACTTTTGTCAATTTCGCTTTCTTCTGTGAGAGTATCCAGGTCCAGACTACTGTCAAGACTGGTATTAATGCCGTCTAAGAAACCCATAAAGGTAATGCTGTCCATATCATATTTTTGAGCTAACTCGTATACCTTGCCTGTTAGGCTCGTGGTTCCCGATGACAGAATTGTTTTGTAGGCTTGTTTTTCTTTTTCCAAATAGTTTTCAAAAAACTCTTGATTCTCATTTGTACCCTGGTTTTCCAACCTCTCTTGCCATTCTTTAAATAAACTCATAGTATTTCCCTCCGATAATACACCTTTGTCTGTTAAATGTCTGATTACATTTTTTCTGGCGCATCTATTTTAATTAACTCAAGAATATTTTTTATAACAATTCTGGTACAATCAACCAGAATAATTCTTGCCATCATCAGTTCCTCATCCTCGCCCTTGACCCGGCAGGCATTGTAAAAGCTGTGAAAATGCGATGCAACATCCATAACATAACGTGTCAGGCGGCTAGGCTCCAGACTTTTAGCCGAAAGAGCAATCTCTTCAGGGTATTCCGAAAGTTTTCTAATAAGCTCAATCTCTTCACTTTCCTTCAGCAGGGTGAGATCTACAGAGTCAATTGACTTTGGTTCTACCCCTTCTTCTTTAAGCTTTCTTAACAGACTGCAGATACGAGCATGCGCATACTGCACATAGAATACCGGGTTGTCGTTTGACTGCTTAACGGCCAAATCCAAATCAAAATCCAAATGACTTCCGGAGGTTTTAAGATTAAAGAAGAAACGGGCGGCATCTCTTCCGACTTCTTCGAGAAGGTCTTCCAGAGAAATAGCTTTTCCTGTCCTTTTTGACATACGTGCCAGCTCTCCGTTACGGTAAAGTCTTACCAATTGGAACAAGACAACTTCCAGCCTGTCTTTGCTGACGCCGAAGGGCTCCATTGCCGCTTTCATTCTGGCGACATGTCCATGGTGGTCTGCGCCCCATAAATCTATAGCCCAGTCAAATCCCCGGGTAACAAACTTATTGTAGTGATAGGCTATGTCTGCTGCCATATATGTGGCAACACCGTTGTTCCTTACCAAAACCTCATCTTTTTCAAGACCCAGTTTTTCTCCGTTTAACCAGATTGCATTGTCCTTTGTTACCGTATATCCATTCTCGGTAAGAAAATCAATGGCTTTTCTTACTGCACCACTATCATGTAAGGATTTTTCCGAAAACCAGACATCATAGGTAACTCCATAGGATTCGAGGATTTCACGCATTTTTTTAATATTTATAGGAAGAGCATAATCCACCAGTATTCTGCGTCTTTCACCGGGTGATTTATTTAAAAGAATATCTCCGTTTTTTTCATAATAAGCCCTGGCATGGTCTATGATATCCTCACCGTGATATCCGTCTTCAGGGAACTCTACCTCGTCTTCTCCCAGAACTATTTGCAGGTAACGGGCTTCCAGTGAGATGCCGAATTTATCAATCTGGTTTCCGGCATCATTTATATAGAATTCCTTTGTAACATCATATCCCGCTTTTGTAAGTACGCTTGCAATACAATCGCCCAAGGCGCCGCCTCTGGCATTTCCCATATGAAGAGGTCCGGTAGGATTTGCGCTTACAAATTCAACATTTACCTTAATTCCCTTCCCTAAATTAATTTCGCCGTATTTATCCTGTTTTTCCTGGATAATATGCAACGAGTCATAAAGCCAGTCTTTTCTCAGGTAAAAATTCAGGAATCCCGGGCCTGCAACCTCTGCTCTTTCAATATATGTTCCGAAAAAATCAAACTCGGAGGACAAAAGCTCAGCAGTTTTCCTGGGCGGCATCTTGGCCTGTCTGGAAACCTGCATGGCTATATTTGTGGAAAAGTCACCAAAACCTCTCTCACGAGGTATTTCAATCAAAATATCATCAATTTGTATTTCAGGAAGGTTTCCTTTCCTTTCGCAAGCCG
>JGI24707J26582_10001145_pt1 | contig 21111 bp, 16 predicted proteins | sample BioPla1DNA1_FD_26582 | JGI IMG/M metagenome (IMG submission 26582)
ATGCTGCTAGTTGCGGTTTCGTTGGCTGTTGCCGCGTTACCGGAAGGATTGCCCGCAATTACAACGATTATATTGTCCCAAGGAACTCAAAAAATGGCGGCACGCAATGCTTTAGTTCGCTCTTTGCCCGCTGTTGAAACTTTGGGTTCGACAATGATTATTGCATCCGATAAAACGGGTACTTTAACACAAAACAAAATGACTGTTGAAAAGGTATATTTCAATTCCCGGGAATTGGAAGCATCGGAGAGCCTCAGCAAAAATTCATCGCTATATTACAGTTTTGCATTTCCGAATGACACCGGAATAAAACCGGACGGCACATTAACGGGAGACCCTACTGAAACGGCTATGACTCAATATGCTTTAAATCAGGGTTTTGATGTTGAAGGAGAAATTGCAAAAGCGCCTCGTGTAGGTGAAGTCCCTTTCGATTCCGGACGAAAATTAATGTCAACGATTCATAAAACCGAAAGAAAAGAAGGAAAATATACGGTTTATGTAAAAGGTGCACCCGATCAATTGTTGGAACGCTGTACACATATCGAAAAAGACGGAATGAGTGTTCCGATAACTCAAGACGATAAAAATGAAATTTTGGCTAAAAACGCAGAATTTGCACGAAACGCTTTACGTGTATTGGGTGGCGCTTATAGATATATAGACGAAATTCCGACCGAACTGAACACGGAAACTGTTGAAAACGAGCTCGTATTCTCGGGGCTAATGGCAATGATCGATCCTGAGCGCCCCGAAGCGCGCCAATCGGTTATCGAAGTCAGAAATGCAGGTGTTAGAACTATAATGATTACAGGAGACCATGCACTTACTGCACAGGCCATAGCCGAACGTTTAACAATATTGGACGAAAACGACCCCGAAAACGTAAGACATGTTTGTACAGGTGCCGAATTAAATGAAATGTCTGATGAAGAATTGGCTAAAAAAGTAAATGATTACTCGGTTTACGCACGCGTTTCTCCCGAACATAAAGTTCGTATCATAAACGCATGGCAAGCAAACGACAAAATTATTTCAATGACAGGAGACGGAGTAAACGACGCTCCTGCGTTAAAACAGGCAAATATCGGAGTCGGCATGGGAATTACAGGAACGGAAGTTTCCAAAGGCGCATCCGACATGGTACTTGCAGACGACAACTTTGCAACAATCGTTTCCGCAATCGAGGAAGGAAGAAAAGTATTTGCAAATATTCAAAAAGCCGTTCAGTTTTTACTTTCCGCCAATATGGGTGAAGTATTGACATTGTCAATTGCTACACTGCTTGGATGGCAAATTTTGGAGCCGATTCACATATTATGGATTAACTTGGTAACTGACGTATTTCCTGCCATTGCTTTAGGAATGGAAAAAGCCGAGCCCGATATTATGGAATATGAACCGCGCGATAAAAATTCATCGTTTTTCTCAAACGGCGTCGGCTTCTCGATTATATATCAAGGAATTATCGAAGCCGCTTTAACATTAGGCGTATATTGGTATGCAAGCACTTATATTGTTCCAACTATGGAAGGAGATGCTCATTTGTTAGCGGAAACGATGGCGTTTGCCACTTTGGGTATGATACAATTGTTCCACGCATATAATGTAAAATCCGTATTCAAATCCATATTCAGTCAGAATCCTTTCAACAATAAATATTTAAATATAGCATGTTTAGTATCGGGCGCTTTATTAGTAGGAGTTGTCGTAATTCCCGGAATTAACGATTTGTTCGACGTAATACCCCCAACAATCGAACAATGGGGAATCATAATCGGAGCGGCGGTTATGATGGTCGTACTCGTTGAAATTGTAAAAGCAATACTGCGTGCAATGAAAATAGAAGAAAGATTCCGTAAGAAAACTGCAAAAGACGTAAAACATTCAAAATAAAAAATAAAAAAAGAAAAAAAATAAAAAACAGAAAGTTTAAGTAAAGTAAAAAGGCCAATGAAGATAAATTAATTTGAGTAAAACTGCAATGAAAAACCCTATGAGTTCTGAGGCCAAAAACTTAAAATTTAAAAAGAAAAAGTTAAAAGGAAAAAATTAAAAGAAAAAATTAAAGGAAAAAACAGAAACATATAAACAATACGGAAACATATAAACAATACAAATACCTTTTAATTCAATAAATATCGATTATTTCAGGGGAAAATATGAAAAAGGAATTGATAAGCATTTTATTAAACATGTTTCATTCATACGGCTATGAAACGAGTTCCTGCGATTTTTGTGATATTCACGGTCGCAAAGGAAGTTACGAATTATATGTTATGTGTGATACGGAAGGAGACTTGGACATACTTGAGAGATTTACAAATAATGTTTCAGGTAAAAACAGTTTATACATAACGACTAAAAAAATAAAAGGCGGAGCCGACGCGCTTGAACAATACGCAAGAGAAACAGGTGTTGTTATTTGGGACAGAAATATGCTTGCGGAAAACGTAGGTACTTTTTTTATTGACAATTTAAAACGGGAAGATACGATTTATTTACTCGGAAATTGTATTTTGGATTCTATCGATTCAAAAAAAAAAACTGATTTTTTGAGTTTTTTAGCAAGATTTACAGCACAAAATGAAAATCAAAGAAACATAAATGTAATAAATGAAAATATAAAAAATATAAACGTAAGAAATATTATCAATTTTGAAGCAGAAAACGAGAGTATTGAAAAAACGATTTCAGTAAGTGAAACTGCTGAAAAAATTATTGTTCCTGAAAAAGATATAATATTGGAAAAAGGAATAATATCGGAAAAAAATACAGTTTCTGAAAGAAATATTATGCCGGAAAGAAATACAATTCCTGAGAAAATACAGATTATTGCGACACCGACATCAAAAATAAATATGTCGCTTGAAAAAGCGGAATCTCTCGGAAGGTCTCTAATGGGCGACGTTTCGGAGACTGTTTTAAAATTTATTCCGTATTGGAACTACACTTACTCGATTAATATAAACAGAAAATTTGATGACGAAATTGTTGAAATGTCTGAAAGCGGCTCCGGTTTTATAAATGCCATAAACGGAGAATTTAACAATATAGAATTCGGAGAAATTGAAAATCAGACGGAAATCCCCGATATTCAGTACGAACAACGCCAACCGGAAATTACAAAAGAAAATATAAGAGTAAAAATTATTGAAGATTTAATACGGAAAAATACTAAAGAAATAAAAACGAATATTACAAACGCTCAAGTCGTAATGTCGCAAAGCAAAGTGTTTAAACCGAAAGAATCAGATATAATACTTAAAATAAAACTGGTTTTTGCACCGATATGGGAATTGAAAGGAAAACGAAGAAGTATCGAAATTAACGCATACAACGGAGAAACGCTCGATAAACCTGCTGATGACGGTGTTGAGTTCGTATGACAAAAAGAGGAAAATTTTAATTTTAAAAGATAAAAACATAAAAATAGCCAAAAGGTATAAAAACAGGATTTACATTTATTAAATAAAAAATTTAAAAATTGAATACAAACGGAGAATCAAATTATGGTTAAGATTACAGATGAAGCAGTTGCTGCATTAAACGATGTTATGAACTCTCAAGAAAATAAAGAACAGCATCTCAGAATTTATATTGCCGGAATGGGGTGCAGCGGAATTGCATTCGGTTTGTCTCTTGATGACGAAATTTCGGAAAACGACAGCACAGAAGAAATTTCCGGAATAAAAATCGTATATGATGTTGACATGAAGAAAACTGTCGAGCCTCTTATTATAAATTACATAGACGACGGATTTAGAAAAGGATTTACAGTAGAAGATCCGAACGCTGTTCAGTGTGGCGGAAGCTGCTCCGGTTGCCATTAATCTTAAAGGCGGGACGTGGTCTTAAATGATACCCGGAATGGGAGGACGCGGAGGAATGAATCCGAAAAAGCTTCAAGGGATGATGAAGCAGCTCGGAATAGAAATGGAAGACATCGACAATGCTCAGCAGGTTATAATAAAAACCGAATCGGGAGATATTATAATCGACGATCCCTCAATTTCAATTATGAGAGCGCAGGGAGTCGACACGTATCAAATTACCGGAAATGTTACAAAACTTCCTAAAGAATTGGAAATTCCGGAGTCGGACATAATTCTCGTTGCCGAGCAAACCGGTGCCGACAAAGAAACAGCGGAAAAGGTCTTAAAAGAAGTTAACGGAGACCTCGCAGAAGCAATTTTGAAACTTGCCGAAAGCTGAAAATTATGTCGAAAGATAAAAATTATCTTTAATGATAAAAATCATCTTGAAAGATAATGATAATCTTGAAAGCTGAAAATTAAGGGGAATTTGAAAAATTCCCCGAAAAATAAAAACGATTTTTTTTCTTTTTTATAAAACTTTTAAATTTACAAAACATTTTATTTATAAAACTTTTTTTTTACAAAACTTTTTATTTACAAACTTTTTTAGATTTTCGGGTTATTTATATAAACTTATATAACCAAAAGTTTAACCATGACGAAATTATTTTTATATTACTAAAACATACAATATCTATGTTTTATGTATTACTTTCATATTTTATTTTATACTTTTTTATTTTACTTTAAAATTGAGTAAAATATTTTTATTTTTACCTTTAAATAAGTAAAGGAAGTGGCACACTTATGAAAAGCGAAAAGTTCGCAGTAAGCGGCATGACTTGCGGGCATTGCGTATCTGTCGTAAAAAACGCACTTGAAAAAACAAAAGGAATTGATGTTGTAAAAATAGTTCTAAATGACGAAAATCCGGATGAAATTTACGGAGAGGTTTTCGTAAAATACGATGAAAACGAAATAGATATCAAAGACATTAAAAATATAATTTCCGATGAAGGATATCTGCCGGAAAATTTTGTCACAGAAAAAAAGGTTGATATTCACATTTCCGGAATGTCTTGTGCCGCATGCACTCTCAATGTTGAAAAAATACTAACGGTGATAGACGGCGTAAACAATGCTTCGGTTAATTTGCCGCTTGGAAAAGCAACTGTTTTTTACAATTCCAAAAAAGTTGAGCCAAACGTTATGAAAAAAGCAATTGATAACGCAGGCTATGAGGCAATTGTTGAAGATTTTGAAAAGAATGAAAAAAACGAAAAAAACGGAAAGGAATCGGAAAATAATTTAAAAGGAAATGACGGGACGAGTTTGGCAACTCTTGAAGTAAACGGAATGACTTGCGCCGCATGCGCAATAAATGTTGAAAAGGTGCTTAAATCGATTGACGGGGTAAAGGATGCAACCGTTAATTTACCGATGAAAGAAGCAACCGTATATTACGATTTGAGAAAAACGAATCCGAAACTGCTTAAAGAAGCGATTGATGATATAGGATATGAAGCTTTTGTCGTGGAAGAGTCCGAAAGAGAAAATGAGGAAACGAGAAGAAGAGATGCGAGTAAGAGAAACGATGAAATTCAAAAGCGAAATTTTATTTTATCATTAATTTTAGGAATTCCCGTAATTTTGGGAAGCATGAAACATATGAGCGACAGCTTTTGGTTTGTTCCGGAAATTCTTGCAAGTAAATACATGCTTTTCATTTTAACTTCTTTGATTATATTATTCCCGGGGAGAAGATATTTTACAGGTGCCGTAAAAAGTCTAAAAACCGGACTTTTCGATATGGATCTTTTGATTGCAACCGGAACGGGATGCGCGTATTTGGTAAGTGTTATATCTACTTTTATTGATTTGGGACCGGGATATGAAAGTCTTTACTACGAAACTGTCGCCATGATTATAATTTTTGTCTCGCTTGGAAAATATCTTGAAGCAAAATCGATGAGTAAGACAACAGAATCAATTGAAAAACTGTTCGATATGAAAGTTTTGACGAGCAGATTGGTAACAGAAAACGAAAATGAAATTGAAATCCCTACAGATTCCGTAAAAATTGGTGATGTTTTAGCTGTAAGACCGGGAGAAAAAATACCGGTCGACGGAAAAATCATTTACGGAAATACGACTGTTGACGAGTCAATGTTGACCGGGGAAAGTATGCCTGTTGAAAAAGGAGTAGGAGATACGGCAATAGGTTCTACCGTAAATTTGACAGGCTATATAAGATTTGAAGCGGAAAAGGTAGGAAAAGACACGACTCTTTCTCAAATAATTCAACTTGTGTCTGACGCGCAGACTAAAAAGCCGAAAATTCAAAGAATTGCTGACAAAGTTGCCGGAAACTTTATAGTAGGAGTTTTTATAGTCGCAATCGTTGCTTTTTTGTTTTGGTATTTTATAGGATTTGAATACTTTAATGTAAATTCACAAGAATCTTTTGAAGGAATTACTCCGTTTTTGTTTTCGCTTCTGGTTTCAATTACCGTTTTGATTATTTCGTGCCCTTGTGCTGTGGGACTTGCAACGCCCGCCGCAATTATGGTCGGAACCGGAATGGGAGCCGAAAGAGGAATTTTATTCAAAGGAGGAGAATCACTCGAACGAACTAATGAAATTGATGCTGTTATTTTTGACAAAACGGGAACTTTAACAGAAGGAAAACCTGTTGTGACAGATATTTATACTAACAAAATAAGTGAAAACGATGCACTCTTAATTGCTGCTGCAATTGAAGAGAAATCGGAGCATCCGATTTCAAAAGCAATCATGAAAAAAACGAAAGAATTAAGTAAAACGAATGAAAAGAAACTTTCTGTGCAAAATTTCAATTCTCATGCAGGAAAAGGTGTGAGCGGTGATGTAGAAATTGATTTTGTCGGTTTTAATTACGGTTTGAAAAAAGTATATATCGGTTCTGAAAGATTTTTGTCGGAATACAACATTATTCTTTCCGATTAGGAAAAGCAAACAAAAGAGAATTTTGAAAAAGAAGGAAAAACTGTAGTTTTGGCAGGTTTTGATAATTATTTAATTTCAATGTTTGCAATTGCCGATACGGTTCGATCAACTGCAAGAGAAACGATAGAAGCTCTTAACAAAAGAAAAATTGAAACATATATGCTAACTGGAGACAATGAAGGAACGGCTCAAAATATTGCCGAAATTGCGGGAATCAAAAAAGAAAATGTGATTGCTCAAGTGATGCCTCAATTTAAAGCCCAAAAAGTAAAAGAACTTAAAAATAAAGGAAAAATCGTTGCAATGGTCGGAGACGGAATAAACGACGCTCCCGCACTTGCCGAAGCGGATGTTGGAATAGCAATGGGAGCCGGAACTGATGTCGCAATTGAAACGGCAGACGTTGTTTTAATTAAAAACGACCCGAAAGACGTTTTAAAAGCAATCGAATTGAGCAAACTTACAATTCGTAAAATAAAACAAAATCTGTTTTGGGCGCTTTGTTATAACTCAATTGGAATTCCAATTGCGGCAGGAATTTTGTTTCCGCTTACGAAAACCATTTTAATAACACCGGAAATGGCTGCGGCGTTTATGGCTCTAAGTTCAATTTCGGTAACAACGAATTCGTTGTTAATGAAAAGAAAGGAGATATAAAGTAAAATAAAAAAAGTAAAAGGAAAAAAACGAAGTATCGGTTTTCGTTGGAAATAAAAAACGTATGCTAGGGGTTCTCTTCAAAAACAAAAAAACGAACGTCCGAAAAATCCTAAAAAACGCCGCACAAAAAGAAAAAAAGGAAAACGGAAATTTCAATTAAGGAAAAAAACGAAGTATCGGTTTTCGTTGGAAATAAAAAACGGATGCTAGGGGTTCTCTTCAAAAACAAAAAAACGAACGCCCGAAAAGTCCTAAAAAAACGCCGCGCAAAAAAGAAAAAAAAAGGACAACGGAAATTTCAATTAAAAAAAAATGGCATATCGGTTTTTCTTGAAAATAAAAGAAAAAACGGATACTAGGGTTTCTATTCAAAAACAAAAAAAAACGAACGACCAAAAAATCCTAAAAAAGCGCCGCGCAAAAAGAAAAAAAAGACGACGGAAATTTCAATTAAAGAAATAAAGCAGCGTATCGGTTTTTATTGGAAATAAAAAAAACGAATGCTAGGGGATCTCTTTAAAAACAAAAACGAACGCCCGAAAAATCCTAAAAAGCGCCGCGATAAAAAGAAAAAAATGGACTGCGGAAATTCCAATTAAAGAAAAAAAATGGACGATGGAAATTTTAATTAAAGAAAAAAACGAAAGCACAATTTTTAAAAAAGGAAAACAAAAAACAAAGAGTAAGTGTCGCCGATACTCAAAGCTTAAAATAAAAAAGAAAAATCAAATAAGTTTTTAATTCTCTTCGAGAATTAAAAACTTAGAAATTTAAAACTTCGTTTTAAATTTCGGTTATAAAACGAGTTCCGCACCTTCGTCGATTACAATCGATGTCGGTGTCGGCAATTTTTGTCCTGCGTTTGAAAGTGCTTTTTTAGCCGCATTGAAATATTGTTTATCGATTGAGATTGTAAATATGCGTTGTCCTGCACGTACACGTGCGGCCGTTCCGACATTTTTACCGAAAGCGCCTCTCATTCCGCTTGAAATACGGTCCGCACCGGCACCGGTTGCTTGTTTATTTTCTCTTAAAACTTCGTGCGGATAGACTCTTAATTTCATATGGAAGTTTTTTCTGTCCGCTTTGTTAGTCATGTATCTGTTTGCGGTAATACGAGCCGCTTCAAGAGCTGTGTGTCTTATCGCACATCTTTCATCTGCGCAAAGACTTACCTTTATTGGAAAGTCCTGTCTTTTACGGTCTCCCATGTCAAAGTGAATAATTTGAACACCGGGAACACCGCCCATATATTTTCTTCTTGTATAAGATTGCTGTTTAATGTTTCTGTACATACTTGCCGGTTTTCTGGCCATACTGATTTCCTCCAATAGAATTTCAATTATCGAAAATAAAATTCGAAAAATTATATTTAGAGACAATCACAAGACAAGAGGATTCATAAAAACAAATCCCGAAATAAGGATTTCAATAAAAATGAAATCCGTAGAATAAGCTTTAAAAATTAAAGAAATTAAAGCAATTAAATATCCGAGTACACCGCAACTCAAATTTTGAACAAGTTTCAAAAAGAGCCCTATGAACGGTGGTTAGCCGATATTGACGGCAAGGATCAACAATTCCATTAATATGCCTTGTTTTTACCTCGATTCCATATATAAAGCAAAAACTCATATAAAAATATTTGTAAATTTAATAATGAATTTTATTATTTTATTATTTTTGTTATTTTTGTTATTTTTGTTATTTTTGTTATTTTGTTATTTTTATTATTTTTTGGTTTTTTATTATTTTTATATTGTTTTGTATTTATTACTCAAAGAATTTTTTGTCCTGCCGTCTCTCCGGATTTACAATTGAACACATCTGTGATTTTGATATCTACCAATTGTTTTCCGGGAAGTCCGGGTTTTGCTTCTTTTGCTTTTCCGACAAAATTGTCGTATTCTTTTCCTTTGTCCGTAATGTTTACGACATCGCCTTTTATTTGTATACAACCGGATGTTTCCGGACTCCAAATGTAGAGAGCAACTTTGGGGTTTTCATTGATGTTTGCGATTGTTTTTAAGAAAAAGTTGTTCATTACGTGTATGTGATCGTTTCCGTCTTTTTCAACTATTTCGGAAATTCCGATTGGAATTACGTTAGGAATTCCGCTTTTGGAGCAAGTTGCAAGGGGCAATACACGTACTTTTTTAATATCTTCTTTCATTTGTTCCGTTAACTTTACCATTATTATTTCATCTCCGTTCGATTTTAAAATCGAATGTACTAATTAAGACTCGTTATAATATAAATATTGAGGTTGTAATGTGAATGTAATAGAATAATTAATAGAATAAGAATAATTAATAGAATATAAAAACATAATAAAAATATAAATAATATGAGAATAAATATAGCCGAAAAATATTAAAATTGAAAAAAGAAAACGTTAAAAAGGATGAAAACATATAAATCATTACAGAGCGTTTCATGAATAAAATTTTTGGAGTATTTGTAATATTTCCATAAATTGCATTTCATGACTGCATTTTTATAGTTATTTCATATTAAATTATTTAAACTGTAAACTCTTTTTCGAAGTGAACTATATATGAAATTTAAAAAACCGGGAAATGTAAATTGCCTGAAATTAAGAAATCTAAACGGAAAAAATGTTTCATTGGTTGAAGTATACGAAAAAGTGAAGTTTGAATGTTTTAAAAAACGAATTGAAGAAATTGAAGGTTATAACCTGCCATATTTTAAACGCATGTTTTTGTCTTTTTTAACGTTTTTAAATTTTTTAACGTTTAAAATGTTTTTTTATTTTTTAAATTTTTTAAACTTTTTAACAATTTTAAATGAATGTTTTAAAAAATTCTCTTTAAAAAATTTGGTAACAGTCAATACGGTTCATATAGTAACTGTTGGAGGGATTTGTTTTGTCTAATTATGTTTATTTTTTCGGTGCGAACCGAACTGAAGGAAACGGGCATATGAAAGAATTGTTGGGCGGAAAAGGTTCGGGACTTGCCGAAATGGCGCAAATGGGAATCCCGGTTCCGCCCGGGTTTACGATTACAACAGAAGTTTGTTCTATTTATCAGGATGAAAAAAAGTATCCCGATGAAGTAAAAAAGCAGATTTTTGAAGCAATCGAAAAACTTGAAGATGCAACAGATAAAAAGTTCGGAGACAACAAAAACCCGTTGCTCCTTTCAATCAGATCGGGAGCAAGAGTTTCAATGCCCGGTATGATGGATACTGTTTTAAATTTAGGTTTAAATGATGTATCGGTTGAAGGACTTGCTGAAAAGACGGAAAATCCGAGATTTGCGTACGACTGTTACAGACGGTTTGTTGCAATGTTTGCAGATGTTGTATTAAATATCGAATATTCGAAATTTGAAAAAGTACTTGAGGAAACCAAAAAAGCAAAGAATATAGAAAACGACACGGAACTTACTGTTGAAGATTTAAAGGAACTTGTTGAATCGTACAAAAAAATTGTATGTGATGAAAAGAATTTTGAGTTCCCGCAAAACCCGGAAGAACAATTGTTTATGGCAATTAGTGCAGTTTTTGAGTCGTGGAACAACCCGAGAGCCGAAATCTACAGAAGCTTAAACAATATTCCCGGAGACTGGGGAACGGCTGTAAACGTTCAGTCAATGGTTTACGGAAACATGGGTGAAACGTCAGGAACAGGTGTTGCGTTTACAAGAGATCCTTCAACGGGAGAAAACAGATTTTTCGGTGAATATTTGATAAATGCACAAGGAGAAGACGTTGTTGCAGGAATTAGAACTCCTTCCGAAATAAACACGCTGAAAGAAAAAATCCCTCGCGCATATGAACAGTTGGTAGATATTTGTGAAAAGCTTGAAAGCCATTTTGCAGACATGCAAGATATCGAATTTACGATTCAGGAAGGAGAGCTTTATATGCTTCAAACAAGAGCGGGAAAAAGAACTGCAGCGTCCGCTACGAAAATTGCGGTCGACATGGTCAAAGAAGGACTTGTTGACAGAAAAACCGCTTTGATGAGAATTAGTCCTGATCAGATAAACCAATTGCTTCACCCGACAATAGATCCTAAAGCAAAATTGAATAAGATAGGAAAAGGACTTCCCGCATCACCGGGTGCCGCTGTCGGAAAAGTCGTATTTACGCCAAAAGATGCCGAAGATATGAAAGAAAACGGAATAAAAACAATTCTCGTAAGACTTGAAACATCGCCGGACGATATCGGGGGAATGCATGCGGCTGAAGGTATTTTAACAGCCAGAGGCGGAATGACATCTCATGCGGCGGTAGTCGGAAGAGGAATGGGAAAACCGTGTGTTGTCGGATGCGGAGAAATCATTATCGATGATGAGAACAAACAGTTTACACTTAACGGAAATGTTATAAGTCAAGGTGACGATTTAACGATAGACGGCGGAACTGGAGACGTAATAAAAGGTGCGGTTCCTTTAATCGACCACGAAATTGACAAAGACATTATAGAAATTTTAAGTTGGGCCGATGAATTCAAGAAAATCGGTGTTTATGCAAATGCCGACACGCCTGAAGATGTTGCAAGAGCAATTGAACTTGGTGCGGAAGGAATCGGACTTTGCAGAACTGAGCATATGTTCTTTGACGAAGAGAGGATTCCTGTCGTAAGAGCGATGGTTTTAGCCGATTCGGTAGAAGAGAGAAAAAAGCATTTGGGTAAAATATTGCCAATGCAAAAAGAAGACTTTAAAGAAATTTTAAGATTGATGGAAGGAAAAACGGTTACAATAAGACTGTTGGATCCGCCGTTGCATGAATTTTTACCAAATATAAGAGAACTTGAAAAAGATTTGGCAAAACTTAAACTTAAAAACGCTCCCAAAGAAGAATTGATGAGAATTCAAAATGTAATGGACAGAGTTAACTCTTTGCAGGAAGTAAACCCGATGTTGGGACACAGAGGCTGCAGATTGGGAATTACATATCCTGAGATTTACAATATGCAAACGCGTGCCGTTTTCGAAGCAGCTTGTGAACTTAAAAAAGACGGTGTTGACGTTATACCGGAAATCATGGTTCCGTTAGTCGGAGAAATAGGGGAGCTTGAAATTACTAAAAAAGAAATCATCAGAGTTGCAAAAGAAACTTTGGAAAAATATGATTGCGAAATCCCAATAGTTGTCGGAACTATGATTGAACTTCCAAGAGCCGTTATGACAGCCGACAAAATCGCAAAAGAAGCCGACTTTTTCTCATTTGGAACAAACGATTTGACACAAACAACTTTCGGTTTTTCAAGAGACGACGTTGCAAAATTCATTCCGGAATATATAGACAAGAATATTTTGAAATGCGACCCGTTTTCAACGATAGACGTTGAAGGTGTTGGTGAACTCATGAAAATCGGAGTAAATAAGGGAAGAAGCACAAAACCCGAATTGAAAATCGGAATTTGCGGAGAACACGGAGGAGATCCGGCATCTATCAGATTTGCTGAAGATATCGGAATCGACTACGTAAGCTGCTCGTCTTACAGAGTTCCGATTGCAAGACTCGTTGCGGCACAAAATGTGATTGAAAAAGAACAAAACAAAAACTAAAAAAAATAAAAAAACGAGATATAATTTAAATGTTGTATGCATTTGAACTTTCCGGAGAGCATACGGAAATAGCTGTTGCGGAAATTACAAGCTGTTTGGAATTAAACGGACTTGTTTTTTCCGTTCTTTTTTTATTTAACAGATGTCTGATTCTGGATATTTGTATAGATAACAATAATATCAATAATAATATCGATAACAGTAATATCGATAACAGTAATATCGATAACAGTAATATCGATGATAATAATAGAGAATTAGATGAAAACACATGTCTTGGAATCAATGAAGGAATTGAATTCGTTTTAAGAAATAGAGTAGCTCCCGTTTTGTCGATGACTCACGCGATTTCAAACGTAATTGAAATTTCCGAAATTGGTGAAAAAGAGATAATCGAGACTGTAAATTCCGTTGATTATTCCAAATATTTAAAACCAAACGAAACTTACGTTGTGAGAGTTTCAAGGATTGGAGACAACAGCGTTTTAAAGAATGTAAATATTGAAGGGAAAATCGGAGGTGCCGTTTTCAGACAAGGATTTAATGCAGACTTGAAAAATCCGGATAAAACATTTCGATTAATTTTAACAGATAAAGCCGTATTCGGAACTCTAGTTTCAAAAGTCGATAGAGGAGCTTTTGAAGACAGAGCGCCTCAAAAAAAGCCGTTTTTTTATCCGGGCGTTTTAATGCCCAGATTTGCAAGGGCAATTTCAAATATTTCGGGGGCGGGCCCCGGAAAAATTGTGCTTGATCCGTTTTGCGGAACGGGTGGAATATTAATTGAAGCGGGACTTACAGGTGCAAAAGTCATAGGATCCGACGCACAACAAAAAATAATAAACGGGGCAGACTTAAATTTAAAATCATACGATTTAAATACGGGAAAGTTGATAAAACAAGGCGGAAAAGGAATAGATTATGTGTTGATGACGGCCGATGCATGCAGACTTCCGATAAAATCGGAAACGATAGATGCAATTATTACAGACCCGCCGTACGGAAGATCGGCATCAATCAAGGCGGACTCTTTACACGAATTATACGTTTTGTCTTTTAAAGAAATGTATCGCGTTTTAAAGCCAGGAAAAAAAGCGGTAGTCGTATCCGAAATAAGCGTTGAAGAATTCGCACAAGCTTCAGGATTTAAAGTTGAAAACGTGTGGAAACAAAGAGTTCACAAAAGTTTGACAAGAACGATTACATTAATGAAAAAGGAATTGAATACATAATAAACAAAATATAAAAATAAAATATAAAAAAAAACAAAATAAAAAAAATAAAACGGTGTAGAAATGATCAGATCGATAATGTCTGCTTTTGGCGAACTTTTTAATATAGGGAATTTTTCGGGGAAAAATAAAAAAAATATCGGAAATGAAACGAATAAAGGAAAAGCCGAAACAGATTATGTGATTGCTTCTGATACTCTTGAGTTTATACTTGAAGTTTGTAAAAAGTCTGATCCGTATGAATTTGGAGCTTTGCTTGAGTCTTCTGGAAATGTGATTACAAATGTTATTTATTTGCCGGGAACAGATGCGACAGAAGAAAGTGTTCGTTTTAGTTTGCACATGATGCCGAATATGAAATCGGCGGGAACGATTCACAGTCATCCAAGCGGTGCTTTGAGGCCTTCAAAACAGGATTTGATTTTTTTCAAAAACGGAGAAGTAAATATTATTGTAGGTCAGCCCTATTCCGTAAATTCGTGGAAAGCATTTGACAGATACGGAAATCCGATTGATTTGAAAGTTGTTGATTATAATTTTGAAGATGGAATAAATAATGACTATAGATATTGAAAATATACCGACAAATCCGGGTTGCTATTTGTATAAAGATTCAAACGGAGAAATTATTTATGTCGGAAAAGCGAAGAATCTTAAAAAAAGGGTTTCAAGCTATTTTCAAAAAACGAATCACGATGCAAAGACGAGAGTTCTTGTAAAATCGATTTATTCTGCCGATTTCATTATAACCGACAATGAAGTTGAAGCTTTAATTTTGGAAAACAGTTTAATTAAAAAACATAAACCCAAATACAATATCGATTTAAGAGATTCAAAAAATTATGCATATATACACATTTCAGACGACGATTTTCCGCGAATTTCGATTATGAGAAGAGCAACTAAAAAAGGAAAATTGTACGGGCCTTTCGTTTCGGCAAAAGAAAGAGATTATGTATTAGAACTCGTTCAAAAAACTTTTAAACTTAGACCTTGCAGAAATTTGCCGAAAAGGCCGTGTCTTAGATATCATATCGATACGTGCAGCGCTCCTTGTATAAAAAATATAACGGAAGAAGAATATCAAATCTCGGTTAAAAATGCGGAAGAAGCTTTAAAAGGAAACGTGGACGACCTTATAAAGAATTTGGAAAAAGATATGAAAAAAGCGTCAACCGAATTGAATTTTGAAAAAGCGTTGACTTTAAGAGAACAAATTTCATCTCTTAAACATTTAAAAGAACACCAAAGTATGGACAGAAGAATTACTCACAACGAAGACGTAATTAATTATATCGTAAAAAGAAATCGTGTCTACATTATGGTTTTTAACGTAATTTCCGGAACTCTTTTAGGAAAAGAAGAGTTTTCATTTCCGTACAGCCTAAACTTTTTAGAAGAATTTCTTGTCCAATATTATTCCGAACATCCGACTCCGGCTGAAATAATATTGCCCGATGCATTTGAAATTTTAGATGAAGATGCATATTTGGATGAAGAAGAAAACAACAATTTAAAAAACAATTACACGGAAGATATGATTAACCAATCTTTAATCGATTTTTTATCGGACAGAAGAGGTTCAAAAGTAAAAATTACAATTCCCAAAAGAGGAGATAAAAAGCGTCTTATCGATTTGGCTTTGAAAAACATTGAAACCGTATTTTTCGGCTCGATTAAAAAAGTCGAAGAACTCAAAAAGAAACTTATGCTTGACAAAATGCCGGAAGTTATCGAATGTTTCGACATATCGCATCTGTCAGGCTCGTGGACTGTTGCTTCAATGGTTCGGTTTAAAGACGGAAAACCGGACAAATCGAATTACAGACGATACAGAATTAGAACTGTTGAAGGAATTGACGATTATTCTGCAATTGCGGAAGTCGTAGAAAGAAGGTACAAAAGGCTTATTGAAGAGAAAAGCGATATGCCGGATTTGATTTTAATCGACGGCGGAAAAGGACAACTCGCTTACGCAAACGATGTATTGAAAAAGCTTGAATTGAAAATCCCAGTCATATCGATTGCGGAAAGAGAAGAAGAAATATATGTTCCGGGACTTGACGACCCGCTTCCGATAGCAAAAAACGAAAAAGCATCGCTTTATTTGCAGGAAATAAGAGACGAAGCACACAGATTTGCATTGAGCTACAACAGGCTTTTAAGAGAAAAGGCACTAAGAGAAGAAGCGGAAAAATATAAAAAAACGCAAAAAGCAAAAGCAAAAGTATTATCAAAGGCAAAAGCAAATGAAAAAAAATGAAAATAAAAAATGAAAACAGGTGAAAAAAGATGGAAAAAGACCGGAAACGGGCGGTATAAATGTGGATCGGAATTTTTATATTGTGTTTAACTTCAATATTTTTTTTAGGAACGGGAATTTCTATTAGAAGAGGAAATATTTCTCTAATACATAATTACCATATAAAAAATGTAAAGACAGAAGATAAAATAAATTACGGAAAAATGTTTTCTAAAGGAATGTTTGCAATAGCAATAGGACTTTTAATTTCTGCTGCATTCATATATTCGGAATTTACAATAATCGGTTTATGTACAATTTTTGCAAGTCTTGCAATCGGCATTATGTTTATGAATAAAGCTAAAAAAAACTTATAATAAAAATAAAAAGTTGTTAGGTTAAGAAAAAAAAGAGTAAAGGGCTTTCGCTTTCGCCTATTTTACCGGAATTTTTTAAGTTCAACCGAATGCGATCGTGATTCCTATTGCTCTTTCAACATTTAGAAAATCAAAAAATCTATTTATGAAATAAGCTACTTTCATGACTGAGACTTTTATTAAATTAGATACAAAACACGAATCTTTTTCGTATCCAACGCCAACGCTAACTTCGATTTGTCCATTATTTCCGGATAAACTTGTTTTACATATTCGCCAAATGTTACATCTGAATTGCGCAACTTCAAGGTAAGGTCAGATCTTTCTTTTCCGACCGTAATTGAAATTCCACCATCATCATTATTTTACCCATTCGGCATTAGTATAAGGTACTAATATAATATTCTTTAACCTTATTTAGTTATTTAGTAATACTGTATATACATTATATAGAATATATACTAATTTAAGTAGCATAAAGCGAAAACGAGCTGAAAGCTTAAAAAAAGACACTACAACAACAAAGTAATATGTTGGCACCGACTATAGATGCTTGAAAAAGAGAAGAACGAAATGTTTGCAAATACAATAGAAAAGGACGCAGTAACAGAAATCGACATCAACAAGTCCAAGTTTTTGGGATTTTCTTTCTTTGTTGAAAACAGAGAAGATGCCGAAAATAAAATTAAAGCTCATAATGAGAAATATAAGGATGCGACACATAACGTTTACGCATACCGAGTTGTGGACGAGAGTGCTGAAGTTTATTCCGATGACGGAGAGCCGAGCGGAACTTCAGGGCCGCCCATTTTGGATATTTTAAGAAAAAGAAATTATACGAATACGTTAATAATCGTTACGAGATATTTCGGGGGAATATTACTCGGAACGGGAGGGCTTGTCAAAGCGTATTCGACTTCCGCAAGCATAACACTTGAAGAGTCGGGTGTTTTAAAAGCGGGGAAAGGAAAAGAAGTAGAATTTGAAATTCCGTATGATAAATACGATAAAATAAAAAACGCACTTGATAAAGAAAATATAAAAATTAAAGATCAAACTTTTGAAGAAAATGTAAAAGTAAAAATCGAGTTTTTTGAAACAGAAAACATTATTCCGATACTCGAAGAAATTAATGAAGGAAGTTTAAATATTATTTCTGAAAGAAATATTTTGGTTAGAAAATGATGTGAAAAAACAAAAAAAATAAAAACGAAAAAAAAAAACAAAAAAAAATAAAAACGAAAAAAAACAAAAAAAACAAAAATAAAAACAAAAATTAAAACAAAAAAAACAAAAATAAAAACAAAAAAAAACAAAAATTAAAACAAAAAAAAAATAAAAACAAAATAAAAATAATACAAAAAAAACGAAAATAAAAATTAATCAAAATTTAAATATTATTCCGATTAAGGCCGATCCCAGTATATAATAAAGCGGATGAATTTCTATTTTTCTCATAACGAGCATAATAATTCCGAATAAAATTACGGCTTTTATATCGAGTATTGAAATTAAATAGGAAACTATATCCGACATCGATAAAATATTTGAAAGTGAAACATTTGAATTTACATTTTCCGAAGATAAGGATATTTTTAATAAATTCCACGCTACAACTGCGATTAAACCGATTACGGCAGGCCTTATTGCATAGAATATGTCCTGAATATATTTTTTTTGGAGGAAAGTATCATAAGAGCGTGCAACAAACAACATTATGATAACAGACGGCGTTACAAGTCCGAGAGTTGCGGCCGTTGCGCCCGGAAGTCCTGCTGCGTTCCAACCGACATATGTTGCAGCATTAACTCCTAATGCGCCCGGGGTCGATTCGGAAATTGCAATCAAATCGGGAATAATTTCTGCTGCAAGCCACATGTATTTGTAACTCATTTCATACAAAAACGGAAGAGTCGCAAGACCGCCACCAACCGAAAAAAGACCGGCTTTAAAAAACTCGAAGAATAATTCAAAAAGTATTGACATAATTTGATTCCTCATTATTATTTTTATTTTATTAATTCTCTTAATCCTCTTTTTCCCTTTTTATTCTTTTATTCTCTTAATCCTTTTTTTGAGTTTGCGAAATTTTTTCCGAATTTTCGGATTTGATTTCACAAGACTTTGAAGGCACTTCTCCTCTTTTCATAATCAAACCTAAAATTATTGCGCCGATTATGACATAAATCGGAGATAGGTTTAAAAAAATAGAAATTGCAAAAGAGCCTAAAAAAATCAAAAATCCTTCGCCGTCTTTTATTGAGCTTTTCCAAAGCTTCGCAATTGCCATTATGATTAAAGCGGGAACGGCAACTCGAATTCCTCCGAAAGCGTTATTTACGATTTCCAAATGAGAAATATCCTGAAGAACCGAGGCGATTATGATTATAATTATAAAAGAAGGGGTAACATAGCCTGCTGTTGCTGCAATTGCACCCGGGAGTTTCCTTTTTTGATATCCGATTAAAGTTGAAGTGTTTATTGCTATCGGACCCGGTGTGCATTGACCGATTGCGTAATAGTTTAAAAGATCGTCTGTATCAACCCATTTTTTACGCTCAACAAGTTCTTTGTGCAAAATCGGAAGCATTGCATAACCTCCCCCGAAAGTAACTGAGCTTATTTTTAAAAAAGTAATGTACAAATCTAAAAGACTTATCATAAATACCACATCGGAAATCAAAAATTAAATAAAAAATTAAATAAAAAATTAAATAAAAAATTAAATCAAAATTAAATCAAAATTAAATCAAAACGGAAAATCAAGAAAGAATTAAGAAAGAATTAAGAAAAAACTTAATAAAAAATGTATCTGTTAAAAAAGCAAAGAAAACAATCTGAAAAAGCTTTCCAGGAAATGTCTCAATTTGCTTCCTTTATTATATTCTTCAAGTGTTAATTGTTTTGATTTTGCAATATCTTCTTTAAAATTATTTTCTATTAATTTTGATGTTTTTTCATCATATACTACGGCATTTACTTCGAAATTGTAATAAAAGCTTCGAACATCAAAATTACTTGAGCCTACCGTAAACATTTTTGAATCAACCAGCATCGTTTTATCGTGAGTATACGAATCTTTGTCATAAAAGTAGATATTTGCTCCTTCGTCCAACAATTCTTTTAGATAAGTAATGCATGCATGACCAACCGGAGAATGGTCATATTGACCGGGAAATATAATATTTACCGAAACACCGGAATTTATTGCTATTTTAAGCGATTCTGTCAATGAATCGGACGGAACAAAATAAGGAGTAGTTATGTATATCGATTCTTCCGCTTCGGAAATCATTTTTAAAAACAAATGTTCAATTGCAGAAAACGGACTTCCCGGTCCAATGTAAACCATTTGCATAGGTAAATAATTCGTGACTTTATTTTCAGGAAAATATGATAAAAAGTCTTTCTCGTTTCCATAATTGTCAACCATTTTTTTAAACTTTCTGTCAAGTTCCCATTTTGATGTTTTTTTATTATGTGAAAGGACTGAATAAAAGTCGTCTAAAAAAAGAGCTTGAAGACCGGCTACTAATTCGCCTCTGACTCTTATGTGCGTATCGCGCCAATAACCCATATTTCCTAAACCGATATAATTATCACTTATATTATTTCCGCCCAAATAACCGATTACGCCGTCTATTACTACTATTTTTCTGTGATTTCTGTGATTTAATGAGAAGTCTATAATTCTTGTGAAACAGGCATCATAGGCGGTATAAAAAAGAAGCTCAACACCTGCATCTCTTATTTCCTTAATATATTTTCTGCTGAAATTTCGACTGCCGAATTTATCCAAAACGACACGAACTTTGACACCCGATTTTGATTTTTCGATTAATCGATCAAATATTTTACGACCGATTTTATCGGACATTGCAATATAATATTCTAAATGAATATGATGTTTTGCCTCATCTATGTCTTTTAATAGAGATTCAAATTTTTCCGTACCGTCTTTAAAAATCTCAATTTCATTGTATAGAAAAACCGGAAGACCGTTTTCTTTTGAAACCATTTCAACCATATTGGAATAAGGACCGTCGTATTTGTCCAAAGACGTTTTTATATTATCCTGAATACCGGAAGACAGTTTTTCTTTTAAAGTAGTCGATTTCCAACGCCTTCCTAAAAAAAGGTACACAATTAAACCGATAAACGGAAACAACATAAATACTAAAAGCCAACTGATTGCTCTTTTGGGCTTTTCTCTGTCAATAAAAATTATTGTAAAAGAAATTAAAGAATTAG
>JGI24707J26582_10001146_pt1 | contig 21101 bp, 23 predicted proteins | sample BioPla1DNA1_FD_26582 | JGI IMG/M metagenome (IMG submission 26582)
TGTCAATATTTTTACGATTTTTTCCTTGTTATATTTTTGATTTTCACTTTCACAACAATCCTTCGTTATTGTGAAAAAAATAGCAATAGATACAAAGAAATGTTATAATTAAACAAAAATATAAAGGTGAGGTGAACTATAATGCAGCGTTCTGATATACAGAGGATGGCTCATGATATTTTAGAAAAACGGGTGCTTGAAAATAGCTATATCGAATATAAGAAATCAGCTCACTTTAAAGATAAAATCTTAAAAACAGCATGTGCTTTTGCAAAACAATTACATGAATAATGAGATTGGACTGATTTTTATTGGTGTAGAGGAAGTGGATGATAAAGAAACAAAAGAAAAGGCAATCCCAAAGCGTCCAATCTCCGGCATTAAAGAAGCAATGATTGAGAGTATTGAAAATCAGCTTAAATCATTACTTTCCTATATCACGCCTAAAATTAGCTATCAGCTTGTTCAAGATATGATTGATGATGAATACTATATTGTCATTGCTGTTGANCCAAGCGTAAAAGGACCATGTCAAACGACCGAGAAAGCTGAAAAGAATAAGGAGATTGGGCTTAAATCTGGAAGATATATTCGAGTTTCAAGAGATTCAAAGCTGCCCAATACTACAGAAGAATTTGAGCTACTAAAGAAATTTGCGAATTTTAATTTTAGTTCAAGTTTAAATAAAACAGCTACGCTTGATGATTTGAGCTATGAATATATGAAAGAATATCTTACTCTGACAGAAGCCAAAGAGGATCTTAGAAATCTTTCTAAATTAGAAATGGCAAAGGCATTAGGATTAATTGATGAAAGTGAATATGGTGGGTTTAGAGCAAAAAACTTTGCTGTTTTGATGTTTTGTGAAAAACCAAATCGCTTTATTCCCAATGCGCAAGTAGAAATCATTCGTGAAATTGATGGAACAGACAAGATGGAGAGAACAACATTCGATGCTCCAGTATGGTTACAAGCAAAGCAGATTGTTCGCTATTTTCAAGACAATATCATGCGTTCTTATACTTTACGTTATCCAGATCGCATGGAACACAAGATCATCTATAACTATCCTGTTTCAGCGTTTGAAGAATTAGCAACAAATGCTATTTTACACAAAGAGTACGATGAGAATGAATATGTTGGAATCTATGTTTATAAAGATAGAATCTCTTTTGTAAATCCCAACCGTCCACTTCCTCCGGTTACAATCGAGGCCTTGAATAAGGAGAGAAGTTTTGATAAAAGACAGTACCTGAATAAAGAATTAAAAGATATGTTTTATGCTTTAGATTTGATTGAATCATATGGTTCTGGAATCAGAAGGGCAAAAGAAGCCATGGAAGCCAATCTTTCCCCTGAAATTGTCTTTTTACCAAATGACGATTTAGGAAATTACACAAATGCAATTATTTATATTCAGCCTGAATTCTTAAAGGATCATTTCTTGGCTGGTACTGGCCTAGAAACTAGCCTAGAAACTGGCCTAGAAATTGGAAAAGAAACTTCCATGAGTAAGCAAATTATTGACTTGATGAGTGCCGATCCTCATATTACAATCAAGGAACTCGCAGAAAGGATTGGAGCTTCAATTAGTGGAGTGAAGTACAATATTAATCTTCTAAAAGAAAGGGGAAGAATCACCAGAAAAGGCTCAACTAAGTCGGGTGTTTGGATAGTGTTAAAATAAGAACCTTTAATCAGAATAAATAGTTGTGATAAAAAGAAATCCTGAGCAGTTAATCGAAAAGTTAGCTGCTCTTTTCATAGAGAAAGAAGGTATAATGAGGCTTTAAAATTGTAGTTGCTTCAAATCTGAACAATACTGAGTTTGAAATTGAATCATATCTTCTTTCTCTTCTAGGAGATGCTTTAGTTTATCGTCATGACTATCAGACTGTTCCACCTTCTGTTACTTATCATTTAACTGATTTAGGAAATGACTTGGTGGGTACAATGGGGGAACTGTTTGATTTTTGGAAAAAACATATGGAAAGCCAAAAATCAAAAGTTTGATAAAAAGAGGCTAGATGGAAATAAGCTAGAAAAATCTTATCCACTTATACCTTCCAAAGCTACCTCACATTCCTAAGCGTAAAAAAAAGCTATTTTTCTCTGTTTGATTGAGAGAAAAATAGCTTCTAACAAATACTTATCCAAGCACTTCTTTTAACGTAGGTGCCTTACTATCTTTTTCAGAAATTTGTTCGCGATTTTGTGCATCAATTGGAATTGGCCAACGAATATTTAAAGCTGCATCTAGTGGTGTAAGAGCGACACCCGACATTCCTGGCTGCCATTCGTTATCAAAGAAATACAAATATTCCGTATCTTCCAAAGCTTGGAATCCATTGCAAACACCTTGAGGGACAAAAACTTGCACACCTGGTTTTAAATCCACTGTCACGACTTCTCCTTTGGTTGGACTATCTAGGCGCGTATCTACATATACACCAAAAGCCGAACCAAAAGCGACAGTAACTAGTTTTGCCATCGCCTCACCATGTAGCCCACGAACAGCCCCTTTTTTCGTTCTAGTTAAATTAATCTGTTGCCAAGAAGAAAGTGTGTTAGGTAAAAAAGTTGTATATAAACTACCACGGTATAATTCACGCACCGTTCCTCGATCATCAGTCACCGTTTTAGAACGAATAATCTTCAAACCAGCAATTTTAGATTCTTCCACCGTACAATCTTTCAATTCAAACATCTAATCACTCCAAATTTTTTCAAAATAGCTTCTATATTTTCATTTAGTTAATGCCACGTCTTGAATGGGAAGGTTTGGCAAAAATCATGCGTCCAGCTGCCGTTTGTAAAGCAGAGGTGACCACCACTTCTAAGCGTTCATTCATATAATGTTGTCCGTCTTCTACCACGACCATCGTACCATCATCAAGATAAGCGACCCCTTGTTGACGCTCGGTCCCGGATTTGACCACTTGGACTTCCATCGTTTCTCCTGGAATCACGACAGGTTTGACCGCATTGGCTAATTCATTGATATTCAACACAGGGACATTCTGAAATTCTGAAACTTTATTTAAATTAAAATCATTGGTGACCACGATACCATCCAATAATTTTGCTAGCTTGATTAACTTGCTGTCAACTTCAGAAATCTCTTCAAAATCACCCTCGTACATCTCAACGGCAATATCTTCTTCTTTTTGTAAAGCATTTAAAATATCTAAGCCCCGGCGGCCACGCACTCGCTTCAAACTGTCTCCTGAATCCGCAATATATTGTAACTCATATAATACGAAATTAGGAATCAGCAAAACACCTTCTAAAAATCCAGATTTGGCAATATCGTAAATCCGACCATCAATAATCACACTCGTATCTAAAATCTTATACTTGTGGAAATGGTCTTCAATTTTACGATCAAGCATCTGTTGTTCCACTTTGTTTTCAGACTTTTTGGTCTTAATATTGAGTAATTTCTTCCACTCCTCAATTCGCGTCGTGCCGATACGAAAACCAAAATAACCAAAAATCACCATCAAAATAACTGGCATAAAACCTGTTACGAACGGAATATTCCAGTTATAAAGAGGAATGGACAAAATCGCCCCTAAAACCAGACCGATAATCGTACCAAGTGTGCCAAATAATAGGTACATCAGGCTGAATTCGCTCAGTTTCTTTTCAATTTTTAGAATTCCTGTTGCAATGCTGTCGGTTAATAATAATGATAAAATAAAGAAAATAATTGCTCCGATTAAGCCGTTAGTCACATTGTTATTCAACATCATATTCTTCTCTTGTTGTAATGCTTGCCAGGCATAAGGCAGTAAGGAAATCCCTAGTGTCGTTCCAGCAAGCACGAATAAAATATTAATAATTCGTCGCTGCATCCTTTAATCTCCTTTGTTCAACTATTTTGCGGACACTCAGTATAAGCCAAGCATCCTTGGTGTAATCTGTGTTCGCTGGGTAGCTCCTGTGCATCTAAGCCGGCCTGTCTAGGAAAATCTTAAAACATAATGGATTTTCCTGGCATCCCGGAAACCTTAGCTGCTTGGAGCTGACCGACCCAGCTCACATCCTTGGTGTAATCTGTGCTTGGTAGGGAGCTACGTTGGCATATAAGCCGCCTTGGCTGGAAAAGTCCTACATCCATCGCTCTTTTCCGCCAATTTGGAACTTATCTGCTCGTAGCTGACCGCCCCGCCAAGCATCCTTAGGCTAATCTGTGCTCGGTAGCTAGACATTTTGAAAATTCGCCCCGCCGATTGAGAAAATCTTTAATACTGACTGATTTTCTCATCGGTGGGTATACACGAATTTTCTCATGTCTGACCAAGCTACCTCACATCCTTATTCTTAGCCAAAGACTTTTTTCATCGTTTCAGCCAAGGTCGAAACCCCGATAACTTCAATACCCGCTGGAATTTCTAAATTAGCTAAATTATTTTTAGGTACAAATACCCGTTTAAAGCCTAACTTTTGCACTTCTTTGATGCGTTGTTCGATGGCATTGACGCGTCTGATTTCCCCGGTCAAGCCAATTTCACCGATAAAACAATCCGTTGCCTGAGTGCCTTTTTCCTTGTAACTAGAGGCAATACTCACCGCAATGGCTAAATCGATTGCTGGCTCGTTTAGCTTCACACCACCGGCTGCTTTTAAATAGGCATCTTGATTTTGCAATAACATTCCGGCGCGCTTTTCCAAGACCGCCATAATTAAAGATACCCGATTAAAGTCTAGACCTGTCGTGGTACGCTTGGCATTTCCAAACATGGTGGGTGTAATCAAAGCTTGAATCTCCACTAATAATGGGCGCGTTCCTTCCATCGTCACCACAATTGCCGAACCAGTCGCTCCTTGCAGACGTTCTTCTAAAAAGACTTGCGAAGGATTGATGACTTCATGCAACCCGTCTTCATGCATCTCGAAAATGCCGATTTCATTAGTCGAGCCGAAACGATTTTTCACCGCACGCAAAATTCTAAAGGACTGTTGGCGTTCTCCTTCAAAATATAACACGGTATCAACCATATGTTCTAACATTCTAGGACCTGCTAGTGCCCCTTCTTTTGTCACATGACCAACGATAAAAATGGCAATCTGATTACTCTTAGCAATGCGCATCAACTCAGCGGTGGTTTCGCGGACCTGACTGACACTTCCCGCCACCGAAGAAATGCTTGGCTGAATCATGGTTTGAATCGAATCAATAATCACATAATCAGGCGAAAGTTGTTCGATGGCTTGACGAATGGCCTCCATATCATTTTCCGCATAGACATAAAAGGACTCATGCAAGACCCCTAAACGTTCCGCACGCATCTTGATTTGCTCGGCACTTTCTTCCCCTGAGACATACAAGACTTTCCCGTGGGCTTTGGTTAGCTGCTCGGAAACCTGTAGTAACAGTGTCGACTTGCCAATACCCGGATCGCCTCCTAGTAAAATCAAGGAACCTGGCACCACGCCGCCACCTAGCACGCGATTCAACTCACCAATTTCTGTTTTGACGCGCGGTGTTTTTTTCGGCACCACTTCGGTAATTTTGGTTGGTTGGCTCTTGATTCCGGTAAACGAAACAGCTTGACGGACATCGGTGGTATTTTCGATTTTGACTTCCATCATTGAGTTCCAACTATTACAATTCGGACATTTCCCTAAATAACGTGGGGAAATATAGCCACAATGCTGACACTCAAATTGTGTTTTTGCTTTTTTTGCCACTGAAATCCACCTTTACTCTTGATTAGAAGAACCAAATCCACCGGTGCGTGTACTCATCGTTTCATCTTGGTCGGCTTTTAAAAATGGTAGGAAAATCCCTTGACCGATGCGTTCTCCTTTTTTGATTGTCACATCTGTCACACCAAAATTCACAAATTGAAACATGATATGGCCTTCGTTATCAGGATTGTTATAATAATCTGCATCAATGACCCCCACCCCGTTGGCCAATAACAAAAAGCGCTTCAACGGATTGCTTGAACGATTGGCCAGTTGTAAAAATTCATCTGTTGGCATATAAGCTTTAATCCCCGTTGGCACTAAGGTTGGTTTGAGTGTTTGTTGGGCTTTTTGAGCATCAAATAGTAAGTTTTTAATGGTCATCAAGCCAGCGCCACTTTTCCAAATGCTAGGAATCACTACATCTTCAGCCGCTTCAAAATCATAGCCAGCAGCTTGATGGGTCGCCCGGACTGGTAAATGTAGGCCTTGGTCTTGATACTTTGTGATAATTTCAAATCCTCGCTTGCTAATCGTAAGGACCTCCTTTTAAATAATCATTGAATAAGTATATTTTAACATATCGGCGGCAATTTATCGCTAAAACGCTTCTATTTTTATGGATAATTTTAAATTTGGATAAAATTGCTCAAATGAATGGCGCATTTTTGGATAAAATGACAAGGCTAGATTGCAGATTGCTTTTTGATTGTATGACGATTAAAATGGAGAAAAAGACGAAAAAGGAGTATCAAAATGAATACAAACGACAAGCTGATAGATAAGTATCATCTTTCTTTGCACGAATAGCGATTGTTAATCAAAAATAATCTTGTCACTTGGATTTATCAGGCTGGAAAGTTTGAAAATCTAAAAGCCACTCCTTTACAAATCAAACAAATCATCAAATATAATCGGGCAAAAGATGTCTCTGTGGATGAAGTCCTCACCATCGTTCATTTAAAACGTGGATTTGAGTATTTGCTAAAAGCGACGGATGAACCTTTACTGGAAAAAGCAAAAAAAATAAACGCAATTGTTGCTAGTGAAGATGCCTTATTTCCGGGACGAATTCGCAATGGAGGAGTCGAGGTCAGCACATTACAAGGAAAATATATCCCTAAATTGAAAGATGAAGCAACTATCCAATCTGATTTTCAAAAATTATTAGATAGCGATTATTCTATCACCGAAAAAGCCCTACGATTATTTCTGTATATGAGCAAAAATCAAATCTTTTGGGATGGAAATAAAGATGCGCACTGATTTCAGCCAATGCGTTGATGTACAAATATGGCGTGGGTCTATTATCCATTCCTGAAGCTGATTTTATCACTTTCAATGAATATCTATCCAATTACTACCACAGCGATAAGACTAGTCAAGAAAGACAGCTACTTCATTTTATGTATGATCATTGTATCTTTGGCATTGACTACCAATCTTAAACAAACGTATTTAGCAGATTCCTAATTGATTGGGAAGCTGCTTTTTTTCAACAATTTGCAAAAAATGCATGACGAACGGGTGATTTTAGCGTAAAATGGATACAATCAATAATAAAGGAAAGATTACGAAATGATTCGAGAAAAGTTAAAAAATAGCAAGCGAATTGTCATTAAGATAGGAACAAGTTCACTGATTTATCCAAATGGCAATATTAATTTATCTAGTATTGATGCGTTGGCCTTTGTCTTAGCTGATTTGAGCAACCAAGGAAAAGAAATCCTCCTCGTCACTTCTGGTGCAATTGGTGTCGGAATGAATCAGCTGCAATTAAAGACGCGACCTAGCACGATTCCTGAGCAACAAGCCGTCGCCAGTCTCGGGCAAGCCACTTTGATGAACATTTATTCCCAACGTCTCGCAAGTTATGGCAAGTTAGCTGGCCAAGTCTTACTTACACGCGATGTGATTGAATATCCAGAAAGCCGCAAAAATGTTACCAACACCCTGGAACAACTTTTGCAGATGAAAATTATTCCGATTATCAATGAAAATGATACCGTTTCGGTCGATGAATTGGATCACTTGACGAAATTTGGCGATAATGACCAACTGTCTGCTATCGTCGCACAATTAACTCAAGCGGATCTATTAGTGATGCTATCAGATATTGATGGTTTTTACTCCGATAATCCAAACACCAATCCTGAGGCTACCTTGCACCACCATATCAGCGAAATCACGCCAGAAATCACCCAGCAAGCCGGTGGCAAGGGCAGTCAATTTGGCACAGGTGGTATGGCAAGTAAACTCAAAGCTGCCAAGCGAATTTTAGACCATGATTTAGCCATGGTTTTAGCCAACGGAAAACAGCCGAAAATCATTTTTGACATTATTGAGGGTGCACCGATTGGAACACTATTTATGAAAAATAACTAATGAGGAGGAGATTCGATGACAGATATCAAAACGTTAGGACAAACCGCTAAAGCAAGCACCAGTCAACTCAGTCTGCTTTCGACCAAAACGAAAAATCAAATTTTAAACCAAATGGCTGAGGCACTGGAAGCAAACACCCAAAAAATTATCGCCGCGAACCAAAAAGACTTAGCCAAAGCCGATGATTACGGGATTAAAGAAACGATGAAGGACCGCTTGAGATTGGATGAAGCGCGTATTCAAGAGATGGCTAACGGAATTCGCCAAGTTGCAACTTTACCCGATCCAATTGGCAATGTCGATAAAATGTGGCAAAATGCCGATGAACTCATGATTGGTGCCAAACGCGTGCCCCTAGGTGTGGTCGGCATGATTTATGAATCTCGTCCAAATGTAACAACCGATGCGGCGAGTCTGTGCTTTAAAACGGGCAATGCGGTCATCTTGCGTGGAGGAAAAGAAGCCTTCTACTCTAATCAGTTATTGGTGGCAATCATGCAAGCAGTCTTAGCACAAAACGACATTCATCCTGGGGCGATTCAGTTTGTGGATGATATCTCTCGGGAAGTCGTACAAGAGATGATGCGCCTCAATGACTATCTAGATGTCTTAATTCCACGTGGGGGCGCTGGTCTGATTCAAAACGTGAAAAACCATGCGACGGTCCCTGTAATTGAAACGGGAACTGGGAATAATCACGTCTACATTGATAAAGATGCGAACTTGGAGATGGCGGTGAAGATTACCATGAACGCGAAAACCCAACGTCCATCCGTATGTAATGCGATTGAAACGTTATTGGTCCACAAAGATGTCGCACCAGAAGTCTTACCTATGTTGGAAAAAGAATTATTAGCAAAAAATGTCGAAATTCGTGCCGATCAAAAAGCCCTCGCCTACCTCACACAAGCTAGTGAAGCGACCCAAGCGGATTGGGAAACTGAATTTTTGGACTATATTTTAGCCATTAAGGTAGTCGATTCTCTTGAAGAAGCAATCAGCCATATCAACCAATACAACACCAAGCACTCTGAAGCCATTGTGACTGAAAATTATAGTGCGGCTCAAAAATTCTTAAATGAAGTCGATGCTGCGGCGGTCTATGTCAATGCCTCTACCCGCTTTACAGATGGCTTTGTCTTTGGTTTTGGTGCGGAAATCGGTATCTCTACACAAAAACTTCACGCGCGAGGACCAATGGGATTAGACGCACTTACCTCAATTAAATATATCATCTATGGTCAAGGCCAAGTAAGAAATTAAGCATAAAAAAGAGGGTTGTCAAAATTGACAATCCTCTTTTATGTTTTAATCTAAACTTTCTCCGTTTGTGGCAATGACTTGTTTATACCAGTCAAAGGAATCTTTCTTATAGCGTTTCAAACTACCATTCCCGCGGTCATCACGGTCTACATAGACAAAGCCGTAACGTTTCTTCATTTCACCTGTGCCATTAGAAACTAAGTCAATTGCACTCCACATCGTATATCCAAGCAAATCGACCCCATCAATTTCCACAGCATCTTTCATGGATTTTAGATTCGCTTTGAGGTAATTGATACGATAATCATCATGTACTTTGCCATCTGGTGTTAATTCATCGCTCCAACCTAAGCCATTTTCTACAATCCATAATGGTTTATGATATCTATCCCAAAGTGTATTTAACGTCAAGCGCAGACAATAAGGATCAATTGTCCAGCCCCAAGCATTGGTTTCTAAATAAGGATTTTTCACCCCATTCATGCCTAGGTTTCCTTCTGCTTGGGCGGTATTTTCATGCGTGGTCACTACATGCGAGCCATAGCAAGAAAAACTCAAGAAGTCAGCGGGATATTTGGCAATTAAATCATAATCTTCTGGACAATCCTCCAACACAATGCCTTCACGCGCATATTTTTTCAAACGGTACTCTGGATAACGGCCGCCAGTTTGTACATCGGCATAGAAGAGTTCATTTTGTTGGGCTTCCATCACTTTAATGGCATCTTTTGGATCACAAGTATAAGTATAAATCGCGCTACAAGCCAACATCTGGCCGACTTGCATATTAGGATCGATTTCATGCGCTGCTTTAACGGCTAATGCGGAGGCCACAAATTGGTTATGAGCTCCTTGCGCACGATTTTGAGCGGAAGTATCTAACAATCCACCCCCCATATATGGTGCATGATCCATCGCATTGATTTCATTAAAGGTCAACCAGTATTTCACGCGTCCTTTGAAGTGATTAAAAAGTGTTTTCGCATATTTTTCAAAAATTGGAATCATCTTTCTATCTGACCAACCATTATAACGAATCACCAAACTTAGTGGGGTTTCGTAGTGTGATAATGTCACTAGCGGCTCCATTCCTAAACGTAAGCAAGTGTCCACCACGCGATCATAAAAGGCTAGTCCGGCTTGGTTGACTTGTTCGTCATCGCCATTTGGGAAAATTCGTGACCAGTTAATAGAGAAACGATAACATTTAAAGCCCATCTCCGCTAGTAACTCTAGGTCCTCTTCTAAGTGATGATAAAAGTCTGTCCCTGTATGGCTTGGATAATAATAGCCGTCTAAAATCGTTGGTGTCGCATCTTTGGGAAATTCAAATGGCTTGCCCCAAACAAGTGGTGTCGTACCGGTTTGGCCATCTGCTTTTTTCCAGGTAACTTGTCTTGGTGTGGTGTGTGAACCATTTGTCATCACATCAATGGCATTTAGTCCTTTCCCATCTTGGTCATAGCCGCCTTCATATTGGTTGGCTGCCGTGGCCCCACCCCATAAGAAATCTTCTCGTAAACTCATTAGTGAATTACTCCATATCTGTAATCGTTTTCTACTATCTATTTTACCTTTTCCTAATCCGAACGGTCAAGGGATTCAATTAAATTTGTTGGGACAAATGCAACTTTTTGGTAGCGTTTTAACGAGATTGTGTTATAATTAATGTATAACAAAAGAAAAAAGGCAGGTGTCAAAATATGACTCTCAAATATCAGGAAGTCGCTAAAGATTTAGTCAATAAAATATTTAGCAAAGTATATATAGATAAACTCCCAAGCGAAGGAGCGTTATTAGAAGAATATCAAGTCAGCCGTAACACTATTCGCAATGCATTAGGGATTCTTTATAATCAAGGTTTGATTCGCCGCATTCAAGGAAGTGGCTATTTTGTCAATAAACCACTACACAATGAAGGCTTTATTATGAATATGGCGAACAAAGTCGGATTAAATCATGTAGGTAATCCACTCATTGTTCATTCAAAGATTTTAAAATTTGAAATCATCCCGGCTAGTGAAGAACTATCACGATATTTCAACTGTCCGATGGGCGATTTAGTTTATTATATTCAACGACTACGCTACACGGATGAAGGATTAATTTCACTGGAAAATGCTTATTATTTAAAATCTGTCATTCCTTATTTATCTGAAGAAATCTGTAAGGAATCCATCTTCCAATTTATTTTCCAACATTACAATATTTCGATTCAGCACGCGGATGAGTATATCTCTATTCATACCATTACCCAAGAAGAAGCAGATCTAACTGGCGCAACAGTAGGGAAACCAACGATTCAAATTGAAGAAATTAATTATTTAAAAAATGAACAGCCTTTTAATTATTCGGTGTCCTATTATTTCCCTGAAGATATGTCGGTTTACTTCCATTTAACGAATCAATTGCATTAAAAAAGAGGATTGCTTTTCAACAGGCAATCCTCCGTTTTTTACTTATATCTCAGTTTGCAAAATAGAATAATCCCGGCTAAGGAAGCAGAAATGGAATTGGCAATGATTAATGCAGCATCTTTTTGCACTATACCATGAGCTAGCCATAAACACATTCCTGTAACAGATAAAACATACATTCCTAATGAAATAGATTCAGTTTCTTTTGTTTTTAATACTTTTATTACTTGTGGGACAAACCCAAACGTCGTCAAACATGCTGCAATAAAGCCTACCATCACTTTATTCCCCCATTAAGTTGTCGTTATTTTAGAATAAATTTTCGCCATTTGAAGCAATGACTTCTTTATACCAGTTGAAAGATAATTTAGGTGAACGCGCATAAGTACCGTTACCTTCATCGTCTTTATCTACATAAATAAAGCCATAACGTTTACGCATTTCTCCTGTACCGGCTGACACTAAATCGATACAGCCCCAAGGAGTGTAGCCCATCAAATCAACACCATCTTCATCCACGGCTTTGATCATTTCTTTAATATGGGCACCTAAATATTCAATACGATAATCATCATGCACCATACCATCTTCTTCGACCTTATCAATCGCACCAAAACCATTTTCAACAATGAATAATGGCAAATGATACATATCCGTAAACCAATTCAAGCTGTAACGTAAGCCTTGTGGATCAATTTGCCAATCCCATTCACTCGCTTTGACATATGGATTTTTCACTAAGTCTTCTGTCTCAAGGTAATCAAAGTGTGGGTTATTTTTTCGATGACTATCAATCGCAAAGGACATATAATAACTAAATCCGATATAATCAACCGTACCTTCACGTAAGATTTGTTCATCTTCTTTAGTGAAGTCGACCTTGATCCCTTTACGTTCCCAGTATTTCAAAATATGATTTGGATAGAAACCATGGACATGAACATCAGCGAAGTAATAACGTTTTTCCATCGCTTTTTGCGCCATCAAGATATCAGCTGGTTTACAGGTAGCTGGATAAATCGGACACATCGCAATCATACAACCGATTTCAAAATTAGGGTTGATTGCTTTACCGGCTTTGACTGCTAATGCTGATGCCACTAACTCATAGTGTGCAGCTTGATACATAATCGCTTCACGGTCATCGCCTTCTTTATAAACGATACCTGAGTTGGTAAATGGGGCGAAATCTTCTTGATAATTTGCTTGGTTATTGATTTCATTAAAAGTCATCCAATATTTCACTTTATCTTTATAACGTTCAAAACAAACCGTTGCAAAACGAACAAAGAAATCAATGGTCTTGCGGTTTGTAAAGCCACCATATTCTTTGACTAAATGGAATGGTAACTCAAAGTGAGATAAAGTGACAACTGGTTCGATACCGTGTTTTAGACATTCATCAAACAAGTCATCGTAAAATTGTAGACCTGCTTCATTTGGCTCTAACTCATCACCTTTGGGAAAAATACGTGTCCAGGCAATCGAAGTACGGAAACACTTAAAGCCCATTTCCGCAAATAAGGCGATATCTTCTTTATAGTGATGGTAAAAATCAATCGCTTCATGGTTTGGATAATATTTACCTGGTAAGACGCCATCCGTAATTTCACGTGGTACTCCATGACGACCCGCAGTCATCACATCGGCGACACTCATTCCCTTTCCGCCTTCTTGCCAAGCGCCTTCTAATTGATGGGCAGCCACCGCACCGCCCCATAAAAAGTTTTCTGGTAATTTTGTCATTACAATTCGCTCCTTAAGCACTTTGTAAAACGCTTTCTCATTACACCCATAAGTTTAATTGATTGGTACAAATTAGTCAAGTGCTAATCAATTAAAAATATTATTTTTCTAAAACAATATTCGATCAAGTGTTTATCCTTAGACTTTACATAATGTATTTTATAATATAAAAAAACAGTTCGTATTATTTAGAGGGTTAAAAATAAAATTCACAACACCCAGCACAAAAAAAGAAGCCTCTGATAAAAGAAGCTTCCGGAATAGTTTTATTTGCGTTTGAGTTTGAATTTGGTCCACGGTTGGATAAATGGTAGCAAAATTTGCTCTTCTTTGGCGATTTGGCCGACTTTATTTTTACGAGAATCTTCGTGCGCGGTCAAGACAATCTGTAATTCATTCTTGTAACGATCAAAGTCATCATTGCCAATCACGACATCCCCATAAGCAAAAGGCGCTTGATGGTCATGTGCAGGATTAGCCACATCTTTGTAAATGACCCGTGGCTGAGAAGAACGGACCGCAAATTCATTGATGTCTCCGCGTCGCACGTGTTGCGGATAATCAATAATTTTTTCTTCAATTGGCGAGATGTCCGGCACTGTTTCAACTGTCAATTCGATTTGATAACGATTGACTTGCGATAAGGCCACTAATTCTTCCTCACTCGCATAAGCATTACCGATAATCACCACATCGATTAAATCAGTCGCAAATAAATGTTTGGCTTGGACGTCAATCGGTAAATCCCGGTGCATTTCTAAAGTAGGTAGGCCATCATTGACATTCCAAGGGCCTAGATTGCCAACATGACTGGAAACAAACGCCGCAGTCTTGATGCCTTGCGCTTTATAATGACGCGAACACTCGATAAAAAACTCGTAGCCTAATCCGGTATTACGTTGCGGATAAAAGTTATGACAACCGTAAATAAATGGGCGATTGGCTTGATAAGAAAGCATATTTTCCAGTTGTAAGACGTTATTGCTCATATTTAATTCGATATTTAATTGGTATGGATTATACGTCAACATCGCCTCGGTAGCGCTATCAAAACTTTCATCTAAACGGACAATATCTGCGCCTAGTTCCGCAAAAAAGCCTAAATCCTGATAAGATATACCAAGCTGAGAGAAAATCGCCGGTGAAACATCCAAACTCACTTCAAAGCCTAACTCTTTGGCATAATGGATAATCGATTGGAACTTCGCCTTGACTGCTTCTTTGCCTTCACTGACTTCTAGCATGCTCATAAATAGCCGCGTAAAACCTAATTCAGCCGCGCGTTTGAGATATTGGCGGTCTTTTTGGGCATCACTGTGATCTGGATAGATAGAAACTCCTAATTCGCGTTTCAAAATCATACCTCCTAACAAAAAAGGGGACTTATAAACTTGCCCCCTTTTGATAATTTTATTCTGCTAATTTGGCTTTAATTTCAGCTAATTCTTGATGGATAGCCACCACTTCACCAGCTAAATCTTTGAAAGTAATCGCATTCATTAAATGGTCTTGTGAATGGACTGTTAATAAATGCACTTCTACTGGATGACCAGCTGCTTCTTGAGCTAGCATTTCTGTTTGTGAATTATGTGCTTCTACTAAAGCTTCATCAGCTTCTTTTAGCTTTTCTTGTGCTTCGTCAAATTTGCCTTCTTTTGCTGCATAAATCGCTTCAAATGCTAAACTCTTGGCATTCCCACCATTGATAATTAGCCCCATGGTTGCCATTAATTGTTCTTGGTCACGTTGTTCTTTTGTTTTTTCCTCTGCCATTTTATCCCTCTTTACCTAATTATTTACCCATTAATTCATAGGCTTGAGTAACGACTGCGGCACCATCCATCATACCATATGCACGCATATCGATAACTGCTAAAGGAATATCTGCGCCATTGTTACGGCCAGCTAATTTTTTCTTGAAGTCGTTTTGCATGTAACGAACTTGTGGGCCTAATAATACCACGTCAATTTTCTTTGAATCTAATTCATGATCCGCTTCACTCGCTGAAACGGCAAAAATTTCTGCGTCTTTTCCTTGTTTTTCGGCAGCTTCTTTCATTTTTGTCACTAATAAACTTGTAGACATCCCTGCTGCACAACATAACATAATCGTTTCTTTTGCCATAATAATTCCTCCTACGCACATCTTTCATTTAGATGCAAACGTTTTCTGATTACACAATAGTTATAACATATTGGTACAAATTTTTCAAGTAGGAACAAATAAAAATATTCACACATGATTTCAAAAAAAATCAGCTACCTACCTTTTACCCAGATAGCTAGCTGATTTTCCTACTTATGAAATCTCCACTTAGAACTTGAAGATTTTTTTGAACACTTTGCGAATGGTTTGTTTCGCACTGCCAAAACGAAAACTCCCTTGAATTTCGATGCTGTGTTTCTTTTGTTGATTTGCTTTTGCCTCGCTTTACTATACTTCTATAAAATCATTATACTCTCTTTTTGCCCCTGATATCGACATCTACTTTGCTTTTCGTTTACTTTTCATTGCAACTTCTTGCATTCATCGATATAATGAATTGACTAAATAAAAAAGTGAGGGAATGCCTTGTTAACAGTAAGTGATGTTAGTTTACATTTTTCAGATCGCAAATTGTTTGATGAAGTGAATATTAAGTTTACCCCGGGGAATTGCTACGGTTTAATCGGTGCGAATGGCGCGGGAAAATCTACCTTTTTAAAAATTTTAGCGGGTGAGTTACAACCTTCAACCGGTGTGGTAACGCTTGGTCCAGATGAGCGCCTAGCCGTCTTAAAACAAAATCATTTCGACTATGAAGAATATCCCGTGATTGAAACAGTGATTATGGGGCACAAACGTCTCTATGACATTATGAAGGAAAAAGATGCCATTTATATGAAGCCTGATTTTTCTGATGAAGATGGGATTCGCGCGGCAGAATTGGAAGGCGAATTTGCCGAACTAAATGGTTGGGAAGCTGAAATGGAAGCAGCCGTGTTATTGCAAGGGTTGAATATTCCAGATGAACTGCACCATGTAACGATGAGTGAACTAGCGGCTGGGCAAAAAGTGAAAGTTCTCTTGGCTCAAGCGCTATTTGGAAAGCCTGACGTGTTACTATTAGACGAACCGACCAACGGCTTAGATATCCAGTCGATTAGTTGGTTAGAGGAGTTTTTAATTAACTTCGAAAATACCGTCATTGTCGTTTCCCATGACCGTCATTTCTTAAATAAAGTCTGCACCCACATGGCGGACCTTGATTTTGGCAAGATTAAGCTATATGTTGGGAACTATGATTTCTGGTTAGAATCTAGCCAATTAGCGGCCAAATTACAAGCCCAACAAAATGCCAAGAAAGAAGAACAAATCAAGGAATTGCAAGAATTTATCGCGCGTTTCAGTGCCAATGCGTCAAAATCAAAACAAGCGACTTCTAGAAAGAAAATGTTGGAAAAAATCACCTTAGAAGATATCCAACCTTCTTCTCGCCGCTATCCTTTCGTTGGCTTTAAACCAGAGCGCGAAATCGGAAATGACTTATTGCAAGTGGATAATGTGAGTGTCACTATCGATGGCAAAAAGATTTTAGATAACATTAGCTTTACCCTTAATAAGGATGATAAAGTCGCATTTATTGCCAATAATGATATCACCACCACTACGCTATTTAAGGTAATTATGGGTGAAATCACGCCTGATACGGGTTCTGTGCGTTGGGGTGTGACAACTAGCCAAGCGTATTTACCAAAAGATACTACCAAAGAATTCGATAACGAGTTAACCATTGTCGATTGGTTGCGTCAATATGCTAGCAAGGAAGAAGATGACAATACTTTCTTGCGTAGTTTCCTAGGGCGGATGTTATTCTCTGGGGATGAAGTCTTAAAACCAGTCAATGTCTTATCCGGAGGCGAAAAAGTGCGCTGTATGCTTTCGAAGTTGATGTTATCTAAAGCCAATGTTCTCGTGCTAGATGACCCAACCAACCACCTAGATTTAGAGTCCATTACAGCATTAAACGATGGCTTGATGAGTTTTACTGGTTCACTGCTATTTGCTTCTCATGACCATCAATTCATCCAAACCTTGGCTAACCGTATCATCGTCGTCTCTGATAAAGGGGTAGTCGATCGTGCGGAAACAACCTTTGATGAATTTTTAGAAAATGAAACCGTCCAAGCCCAAGTCAAAGAAATGCTCGGACGCAATATTTAATATACTTTAAGCTGGTAAGTCGTTTACCAGCTTTTTTGACGTTTTTATGGACTGTTCACCTTTGATTCTTGCTTTTTTTACAACTTTCTCTTAGTTACTTCAAACTTTCTTCACATCCATCGCTTATTATAAAAGCATCCCAAACAAACAACCCTAATATGAAACACTTTTTCATTTTCAAACTCCTTTTTTTAAGCTCCGTCAGTATGTTGCTGGCGGAGTTTGTTTTATTTACAGAGAAATCCCCATCCTATTTAGTTACATCTTGGGCTTTTGCTTTTTTTCAAACTATGCTAATCTTGAAGGAAGAATATGTTAGAAATGAGGCTTTATTTTGTGAAAACCAGTCGGAATTATCTGAGTTTTGTTGTTGCTTATTTATTTTATTATTTCTCGTTTGCGATTTTTTCTTGCTTGATTGCTGTGTATTTAATGGATAAAGGGTATTCGGCGAGTGAGACTTCGCTAGTGGTTTCGGGTTCTTTTTTGAGTTCGATGATTGCCCAGCCGATTATTGGTTCGTTAAGTGATCGCTTTTCCTTAAAATCGGTCAATAGCGTCACCTTTTTCTTGGCAGCAGTTGGCGGATTGTGTTTTGCTTATGCCGACACGCTGTGGGAATTGATATTGGGCTATAGTTTGGTCTTGGCACTGATTAATGGCAGTAATCCTGTTTTGGAAAAATTCGCCACCATCAGTCCTTTCAAATACGGTTCAATTCGAGTTTGGGGGACAATTGGCTATGCACTAGGCTCGCAGGCAGCTGGTCTAGTTTATGATTGGATTAGTCCGCGCGCAATTTTCTTTACTTTTGTGATAACCATGCTGATTTCCATCGGGGGACTGGCCCTCACTCATCCAGATGACCGCAAGCAGGCTGCTCTGGAAAAGGCCAAGCAAACAGAGGAAAATCATGAGAACAGTCACTTTTTATCGTTATTTAAAAACCGCTTATTTGTACAGTATCTGTTCATTAGTGCGATATTTTATAGCTTGATGAATATGGCTAACACCTATATTCCGGCCATGTTTCAGGCGCATGGACTAGCCATTCATACGGTCTCTAATATTTTATTTTGGGCGGTTCTGTGTGAAGTACCGGTAGTCTTTTTCTCTTATTTATTTATGGACCGTTTCAGCAATAAAGTTCTCTTAATCGTGCCCACTTGTATTGTTTTGGCGCAATTTTTAAGTTTCGGGCTAAATCTCTACTTGCCGATTCAAATTTTTTGGACTTTTCTTGCCAAACATCCCGCGGGTATGGTCGTGGTGATGATGAACTTAAAAGTGGTCGCTACCTTGATTCCGGCCAAACACCAAATGACGGCACTGGCTTTGATTCAAACCGTGCGCAATCTGGCTTCTATTTTTGCCCAAACGATTTTTGGCGTGATTTTAGAACATAGTAATTATCAGGTGATGTTTTCACTTGCAGCCTTAACTTTGAGTGTAGCTTTGGTATTGCTCATCTTTTACAAAATTCCCAAGCGTCCAAAAGAAAACATCTTTTCATAATCGCTACTCCGATGAAGTCTGGTGCTTTGTCGGAGTTTTTTTCTTTTCACATACAACACTTTTTCAGATAGATTCAATCCACCTATCCTTTGGTGAGCAAGGCTCATAGCGATTTTTGAAACTTGCAACTGTCGAAGAATTTACAGTCCTCTCCACTCTATACAATAGATTATTGAGAGACGATAAAAAATCAGCCATTAGCACAAATGACTGATTGGTAAGTTGTATTATGATAACAAAGCTTGGGATAAATTCCTACCAAAATCTTTTCCACTTTCGTAAATCGTCGCAAAAAGCGTTGGATAAATGGCTAAAAACAATATGAAAATAAGCACTCCCACAGCCACAAGTCCATAATATTTCATTGATTTTCCTTTTATATTCTTGAACATTCCATCTTTCTCCTTGTAAACACCATGTTATTCATTAATGTAGCATAAAATAAACTGCTTTCCCAATCGCTTCACCTAGAAGATATAACCCTGCTGCACAAAGAACAATTGTTGTAAAAGTCTCCCATAATTTTGTATTCTGATCTGATTCAAAGAAAAAAGTTTTTAGTGAAATTTTGTTTGGTTTGTTCATATTCATTCTCCTCCTTATTATTTATCACTATTTTTTCAAAAAATTCATCTGTTAAATTCACCTGTGCCATGAATACCCAACATTTATAAACAGCGGCTTTTATCCTTCATTAACAAATAAAATAATCCCATAGAAGATAAGGAGCGGAATCAATAATAGCATCACTTTATCTATCAAAATCATATCATTGTAGACAAATGTTTTAGAGATGAATAACACAGTTAGTAAACTATAAACAAATAAATAGCGGTCAACTTTGCTCGCTCTTTTCTTTTGGTGTGACCATCGATGAATCATTATCCATTCCTCCTAAAAATTTCGCTTCTTGCTAAGACGATTATGACATATTTTTGACGATCCGTGTTCAAACCTTCCTGAATGGTCAAAAATCATTCCTGAACGAACTTTACTCTTGAATATTCCCTAAATATATTAGATGCTGCTAGTTATAAAAAAACTATAAAAAGCGCAAATAAAATATAGTATCATCAAAAATCGAATATGAAAAAGCGCCCCGAAATCTCAAAACAGGGCACTTTTAATATTTATCCAATTAAAAAAGTAGGAGCTCTAAATCTTTCAGATGCTTATTTACTTTCAATATCTTTCATCAATTCAATCATTTTTTCAGTTGCTTCACGATTACCAACGCTGCGTTCATCTAGAAGTCTTATTACTTTTTTGCCTCTCCTTATTAAATACGCAAAAAAACCTCCCAAAATTTTTGAAAGGCTTGTTAATCTGTTTTAGACATGCGCATACTTTTCAAATAATGATTCTGTTAGTAACTGAGAAAAATTCACACCATCTCTCTCGCCTCTTACCGCTAACCATTCAGGAATTGTGACATTTTTTCGAATTGTCTTCTTCTCAAGGAATTTTGTAGGATCACCTTGCACTAAAGTCACAAAACTAGCTTCATCGTCTATTTGAATCTCGTGAATATCTGAGGGGATAGGCAAAGGAATATTCTCTTCAATATAATAAGACAGCACACCATCCAGCATTTCTTTTGCTTGAAACATGGCATCTTCTAAATCCTTTCCTTGCGTACCACCGCTAAATTCAGGAAAAACAACTGAAAATCCACTTTCCTCGGGTATAAAAATTGCAGGATACGTTTTCTTCATCATACATTTTCCTTTCAACACTATTTATCTAGAGTGATTCCTAAATCTTTCAATAATGTGTACCGACCCCCAAAAGTTAGACCATAAAATCTAACAATTGGAGGTCGGTATTTTTATGTCCAAATATTCTTTTGAGTTTAAAAAGCAAGTTGTAAATGC
>JGI24707J26582_10001147_pt1 | contig 21091 bp, 17 predicted proteins | sample BioPla1DNA1_FD_26582 | JGI IMG/M metagenome (IMG submission 26582)
ATAAACATTATAATATTAATAATTTTTATAAACTTAATAAACGTTATAATATTAATAATCATTGTAATATTAATAATTTNTATAAGCTAATATTTATAAGCTTAATATTAATTGTTATTTTTTAAATCAAGATTAACTTTATTTAAATATAACACCTTAATAAGGTTATTGAATATATATTTAATAAATGCTAACGAAAGGTTTAAGATAAATATGATAAAAGTAACGTATCAACTAATCCGTAAATTTTTGAATAGAATAAGAGATAATAATATTGCAGCTTTTTCTGCACAGGCTGCCCTATTTATCATAACATCTTTTTTCCCTTTTATTATGTTTATTTTAAGTTTAGTACAATATTTTGGTAGTAATTTAGATATAGAAGCCAGCACTATGATGACCGTCTTTACCCAAGTCTTTCCTGATGCTTTTGCATCTTTAATTATAAGAATAATTGAGGAGGTATATAATTCATCCTCTGGAACTATAATATCGGTTACTGCAATCACAACCCTATGGTCTGCAGGTAAAGGATTTCTTGCGGTGATGAAAGGCCTCAATGCAGTATATGACATTAAAGAAACCCGTAACTATATTTTCCTTAGGATTACATCCGCTATATATACCCTAGCTTTAGCTATCATGCTAATAGCTACCCTGGTTTTATTTGTGTTCGGTAACCGTTTATACCTTTGGACAATACAACGTTTTCCAGTTCTCCATGACCTAGCCCTTGTAATTATAAGCTTGAGAACAATCTTTGGTCTTATTATATTGGTAGGCTTCTTCCTCCTTATATATGTGATTGTACCCAACAGAAAAAGTAAATTTGCTAAAGAGCTTCCTGGGGCTATTTTATGTGCAACAGGATGGATGGCCTTTTCATATGCCTTTTCATTCTATATTGATAACTTCTCCAGTTTCAGCTCCACCTACGGGAGCCTAACTGCTATTGTACTCTTTATTTTATGGCTATATTTTTGTATGTATATTCTTTTTATTGGAGCAGAATTCAACCAGTTCTTAGATAACAAAGAACTGGTTGAGAAAATTAAAAACCTATATAGATAAAATTTAATATATAAATCCTACATTAGTGCCTTCGTAGAAATATTCCACTATTTCATCATACTCTTTACCAGCATCTACTAATGCTTTTACACCATTCTGGCTCATTCCAACACCATGGCCATAGCCTCCTCCTGTAATGGTAAAGCTCTTAAGAACACCATTTTCCTCATTTCTATCTATGATACAAAAGGCACTGGGTAGAAGCTTTAGATTATTTACTTGGCTTTGATCATGTCTAATAAGAATATCCTTTACTGGAGATAAAATCAAGCGAATATTATATTCAGTTAATACTTTTACAGTATTATTACTGCCTACTATTAGTAACTCTGATATAATCCCGCCTACCCCTCTTTTTAATACCTTTATATCCTTAATAGCACCTAAAGAGGTTACCGGTATACTCTCAAATACAGCATCCTCATCATCTCCTTCGCCACTAACTAGCGTAAGAACTAAGCTAGAATTGGCCTCATATCTGCTGCTTAATATAGAATCTATATTCTCTTTTATATCATCGACATCAATTGTTACCGTCCATCTGTACCAATTAAATTCACTTTCATAACCTTCAGAAGTATTATTTAATATAAAGTTTCTAAAGTTTTCTTCCTTGGTAAAATCATTGTCTGGTGCACTATTAGCAGCAATTAATTTTCCTTTAAGATATGGAGTAGCCTCACCATTGGCCCATACATGCTCAACATTGGTTGTATGTCCGCAGGATGTGGAGAAATAGTAGGCAGTTATAACATTTCCATTATACTGAATTACTTTCCCATAAGTGTCCTTAACGGCTAAAATAGAATCTTCATTTTCTGGAATATTATTATACACCTGATAAGAGACGCTATCATCCACATGGGCGCCATATTCCCTTAAACTATTGGCCATAAGATGGCGGTATGCATAACTTCTAGCACATACCGCTTGCACTTTTAATGCTTCCACTCCATAATAAGTCGGCATCTCACTGGGAATTACAGCATATAGATACTCCTCTAATGGTAATTCGTTAACAACAATTAGGCCTCCATTGCTTTCAGCTACTTCTATACTTCCACGGTATTTGGGATTGGCAGAAGATCGCGTGATGGATAATAACTGAATCTTGCCCAGGTCTGAAACTGGAGTAATCTTAATCCTTCCATTGGCTAGTAATTCACTACCTGGTTCTATTACTACTGTTTCTCCAGCCTTATGAATAATTTCACTTTCATTATCACTAATAATATAATCTGAACTACATGTTAGCTCCACTTTATCATGATGGATACTTCCAAAGCCAGTAGTTTTTAATAGTACTCGAATATTCTCTGCTTTAATGGATTCCTTTATTAGAACCGCACTTATTTTCCCTCCAGATACTACAAAGTCTGTATTATCATAACCTACTAAAATACTGCTGCTAGGTTCCATACTCAGTTCGCCATATATTTTATAAATTTTATAGTTTTCATCCAAATTGACCTTGCCATAACCTTCAATTTCAATAAAACCTTTGCCTGTTAACAGTACTTTACCTTGAATAATATCCGGTTTCATCGTAATCTGCACAACTTTCCTATTCTCAATTGCGATATCACCAATTACCTTGTCTATGGTGTTTGATAAGGGAGCTTTTGCTTCAAATTGCTTATGTATTCCATTAACAAAAGTTTCTACCTCGATCCCATCACCCTTTTTTATCCAAACATTATTGATAACGATTCTTTCAGTAGTGACTTGGGAAATATATAAAATCTCGGAACCACAGACCATTGAGACGATTCCTTGATCCAAATATTTTGCTACGGCATCGCTTACTGCCATATCTACATTGGCAGGTATCTCTTCTTCCTGCCTTATTATTTCCCCCTTTTGATCATAATAGATATCATATATTCCTGCATTCTTATAAAAGTATTTACCTTTATCAGCTATCATACGACCTAAGCCATCTTCATCAGTTTCTTTTCCAAGAACCAATAAGGTTTCTTTTTTAACTAGCCTGTCTGTCTCAGGTATTTTGCTTAGAATATTCTCATAGAGGGCAAGAAATTCTGGAATCAACATATAATCCTTGGCTTTTGTAAACTTTACATCGACTTCATTATATATTGCTTGAAATTGTGGATACTTTACAATTAATTTGTCCATAAGCTCTTTGCAATGACCGTAGGTCAGGGCTTCTTTAGGATTTACCTCAATATTAGCTTCTATTAATCCCATCTTCCATACTGCATTCACATAGGCATCGTACCAGTCAGACATCTTCTGATCAGCATATGTTATACCCATTGGGATTAAATCTCTGGCTTTTTTATCGTATTCCAGATAGCTTAGATATCGATAGGCTTCTGCCCTAGTAATAACATTTTCCTTATTGACCACTTCTTCCAACCCAATGTCACTATCCAACTTCATCCGCCTTATAACATTTAGGGTAAATACTATAAGAATTATTACAACACCTAACCCAATAGTAAATAATTTTTTCTTTGTATTCATATTCATAGCTTCTCCTATTCCAGGACCTAACCGTCCTCTACATAGCATGTTTATTTCATATACTAATATATTAAGATATGTATTCTAATATTCGTACAAGTTGTAAAAATCGTGTGCTATTGCCATAGCCCCGCCCCCATGAAATAAGGCTACGGAATCCTATAGATATAATCTAGTAGTATTCGTAGCCTTATTTAGTATATCAAAAATATAATTTCCTATCAACAGCAAAACTTATTCTATTGCTGAAAAAGTTATTGGTCTTCTTGCTGAAATTCAACCACCTTTGCAAAGGTATCATTGATAAGTCTTTTATCCGCTAAAAAGGTAAACTCTCCTTCTTGCTCCACTAGATAAAAGCTATCATCATAGGGCAGATAAGAGGTTGTAACTGTTTTATCATTTTCATAGTAATGGTAGCTTATAGTTATAACTGGTTTATTATTAGAAGGTTCTGTCCCTTTAATAGGTTTTGCATCATATTTGGCAGCTATGATTGCCTGATATATACCCTTAAAATCGTCTTCCTCTACTGCACTACCATTAAAATAATAGGTCTCCTCTGTCTCTTCTTCCCCTTCTTCATTCTTTACTTTTTCTCTCTGTATTTCCATTGTATAAGATTTACCATCAACAGTAATACTAACCTTATCAATGTGTCCTATGTTATGGATACTAACAAACTTACTTATATAATTAAAGGTATCAATGTTAAGCATTTTATTAATATTACTTTCAGCCATTGTATAAACAGCATTAGACTTATCTGTTTTTACAAAATAATTCCCATGATCATCACCATTGCCCACAAGCAGCTTAAACTCTCTTTCTTCTTTATATGTCTTAGTCTCAATGGTTTCACCTGTTTCTTCGTTAACTTCAGGCTCCTCCAGCTTTTCTGTGATATCTTCTAGGTATTTAACACGGATAGTAGCATATGGTTCTTCAAGTCCATAACTACTTAAATCCCTGCTATCATATTCAACACATGAGGCAAAACTAAAGCTGGTATAATTGTCAAGTAATGAAGTTAATTTATCAGTATCCGCTGGATAGACTTTACTATATGGTTTTAATATAAACCAACTAAATATACCTACACTATCATACTTTTTATCCTGATCAAAGAGTAATTCGAATTCTTCTCCATCCCTTGTAAGTACTTCTATATAGGTTATTTTTTCAGTAGTAAGTGAAGGGGCTGTTTCAATATCTGTAAATTCTATATCTTTACGATCAAAAGCTGACTTATATGATGTGGCTAAGATATAAATCTTAGGATCATCATTAACCATGGCATAATAACCGTTATGGGCAACTGCTTCATCACCAATTTTAATAACTCCCCTGCTTCCTTCTTCTTCTTTAGCCTCTACCATAATCCTAGGGTTATCTAAGCCATATTCACCTAAGTCTTCTGGATTTTCATTAACAATTCTCATTGCGCTTACATCTCTAAACCTATTGACCATGTTTTTTACATAGGTTTGCTTTATTGGTCTATTAGGATCTACTACTGATACCCAAATATCGTCCTTTAAATTGAATGTGATATCAGTATCTCCATTAAGTAGCCATAAATAGCTTATCTTATCTGTATCTAAAGTTATCAGAGATATCTCTTCTTGTTCTGCTCCCTCATCAGAATTACTATCCTTTTTCGATACTAATACATAAGCCACTATAAGAGCCACCAGGGCTAAAAGAAGGAAAAGAATCGATACAAGGTTCTTCTTCTTTCTTTTTGACATTATTTTTTCCTCCTTTTAATAGCTATTACTATACCTGTACCAAGTATAAGAACTGGAACAATAATTACTACAATTGCTCCCCATAATATTGCCTGACCCTGGGTTAGATAAATAGTATTCTGTTTCAAACTTTTTGTAGGAATAGAAAGGGAGGTGGTTTTACCAGTTACTTGGCTTATTATTTTATTAAGTAAGCTGCCGTTGCCAAAGCTNACAAAGGTGCTATCATCAAAAAACAGTTCCGATGAGAATACCACTAAGTTGGATGTAATATCATTATAGGTATCGCTAGCTACCAATCCTATATAAAATGGACCATCAATATCGCCACTGGTCTTTTCCACTGTTGATGCATTGATATCTACCTTGGAATAGGCCTTGTCAGATGTTTTTAATAATGGTTCCACCTTAAGAGAGCTTCGAGTACCCTCTAATATGCTTAAACCACTGGGAATAGCCGCCATAATATAGGATCTGTTTTTTATTATATCTTTAGTATAATCATGACTTTGAATCTCAGGCACTAAATAGTGGGGATAATTAGGTAAATGATAATTGGAGTCCCCTTCAAAAACAATACCCTCTACTTGTTCCACACCATAGTAATCCAGTATGCTTTGAAGATTGGTTAAATTTTTCCCATTATAACCTAGGGCTATAATAGCATTTCCACCCTTCTCCATATATTCTCTAATTATAGCTATTTCATTGTCAGTAAAATCGTTTTTTGGTGCATTAATAAATAAAATGTCACAATCCTCTGGAATACTATCTACAGTTAAAGTAGACAGCTGCTCAATAGTGATATTTTGCTTTTCTAAAGAAATTTTAAAATTGTTACCCAAAGCTGTTTCATTATGACCTTCAACTACATACATAATTGGCAGATCTGGGTCCGTTACATATTGAATGGCTGAAGTAATTTGACCTTCCACATCCAGACCTACGGTACTAGAGCTAAGGGTATTATAGTCAAATTCCTGTTCTAACATATCGTTATAGCTAATGTATTTAGCCCGCTTTGTATTATCATTTACTACTAAAACACTGTTTTGTGTAACATTAACATCTTCTACATAGTCTGATACAAATTTCGGATATAGGACTGGATCTTTATCTACAACCTTAACCTTAGATGAGATTTTATTATAATTTGAAACCATTCTGTAAACCAGCTCATTTTGACTACCGGTTTCAGATAGATAATATATGGTAACATTTTCATTTATGTTTTTGACATAATCTATGGTCTTATCAGATAATGTATAGTATTTATTGGAACTTAAATCATATTGTAAATCCAGTTTTGATACTAAAAGATTCACCACCAGTATCATAATAACTACTATGGTCGAGATTATTGTTACATATGCTCCTGAACGGAACTTCCTGCCGGAAAAGGATGCTTTTATATCTCCGACCAAGTTCTTATTATTAGCCTTATTATTCTCTACCTTCTTCACTTTATTGCTCTCCCTTCCCTAACTCCATCTCTTTTTCTTAATTGATTGTGTAGTTAAAAATAAAAATACAACAATTATACTTATAAGATATACTATAGCGGATAAATCCAAGGTACCGAAATAAAAGTTATCAAATCGGGATGTAACAGAAAACCACTGAAACACTTTAACTACGGAACCATCAAATAAAGTAGGTTTTATTTTATAAGCCAAAGTTAGGGCAGCCTCACCAATGACTCCAATAGCTATTGTAACCACTAGATTATTCATCATTTTATATGCGATAATACATATAATAAGGAGTATAACCGAGAATATAACCCATGCAGATTTATTGTCACTGGGTAAAATATTAGCTATAGACTCCATTAATATAGTAAATAAAAACACTATAAAAGAGATTACCGCAGCCACTACCTGACTTTCTGTTAATGAGGATATAAATAAACCTATAGCCAGATAGGCTCCACCTAGTAGGATAAAACCAAAGATAGAGGCATAACTAGTTGCTGTAGATATAGTACCGTATCTCATCATAATTATTGGGTATGTACAGATAATTAGCATTACTATAAGAAATATTGAAAATACCGCTAAAAACTTACCCATAACAATTGAAAATGCTGAAAGGGGAGATGTTAATAATAATTGATCTGTCTTTTGTTTATTCTCCTCCGCCATCAACCGCATGGTTAGTAGGGGTACTAATAACACGAAAATAAAGGTAATTCCTGATAAGGTATACTCAAAATTCGCATATCCCATTAGTAAATTATAGATTGTAAAATATATACCTATGATTACTAGAAAAAAAGCAATGAAAACAAATCCAATCATCGATGTAAAATAAGATCTTAACTCTTTTTTATATATGGCTAACATCCTTGTTTTCCTCCTCGTTAACTTCTACTTCTTCCTCACTTTTTTGACCTTCCTCTAAATCAACAGAACTATCTTCCTCAAAAACATTATTATCGGAAGCTTCCACTGGTTTTATAGCACTTCTATTGCTGCCAGTTACCTTTAAGAAGATATCCTCTAGACTCATCTTAACTGAATACATCTCAAGAATTGGACATTTAGCATTGGACATGGCATAAAAGAGGTCTTCTCTTATATCGACATTCTCATCAGTATATAAGGTATAATCATAAACTCCGTTTACTTCTGTTCCATGTTCATCAATACTAGTTATCTGGCTTACCTTGTTAATAGCCTCCATAATCTTATTACGATTACCCTTAACAGTTAATTTAATGCAACCAGTTGCCCCTAAGCGATTGGAAAGATTCTCAGTTTTATCTATTAAAACCATCTTTCCCTTATCAATTATAAGTACAGTATCGCACACGGCACTAACTTCTTGCATGATATGAGAACTTAAAATAACTGTGTGATTTTTTGCTAGTTTTTTAATAAGTTCTCTAATTTCGATTATCTGTTTTGGATCTAATCCAACAGTAGGTTCATCCAAAATAATCAAGGGTGGATATCCCATAATTGCCTGGGCCAGTCCTACCCTTTGGCGGTATCCCTTAGAAAGATGTTTAATTAAGCGATTCTCCATGTTTTTAATCATGGTAGATTCCATAATGTTTTCAATCATCTTCTTCTTTTTAGATCGATCAACCTTTTTAATATCGGCTACAAAGTTTAGATATTCTTTTACTGTCATATCAGGATATAGGGGTGGTATCTCTGGCAGATAGCCAATCATCTTCTTTACTTCTTCAGGCTCTTCAAACACATCCAGCCCGTTTACTTTAACTGATCCTTCAGTTGCAGATATATAACCTGTAATAATGTTCATAGTAGTAGATTTACCGGCACCATTGGGGCCTAGAAATCCTAATATCTGACCCTTATCTACGGTAAAAGATAAATTGTCCACCGCGATATGATCTCCATAACGCTTGACTAAATTAATAACCTCAATCAACATCTTCTCCTCCTTAAATTAACCATTAATTTAATCATACAACAAGAATACGAAAAAATTGTGAACAAACCCACATAAATTCTATCAAATTATACAAAATATTTTTTTGATTATCAAGATTATTAACTAATAAGTCAATCCCTTATATGTTCTTATAGAAGAAGTGCCTACCAGGCAAAGAGTGTTTTATTTATATTAAATAAATTGAGGTACACTTCTTATCATAAAATCTTATCATAAAAAAAGAGGGTATTCCCCTCTTTTTTTATCACTTTTTAACGGTCACCTTAATTGCAATGTGCCAACATATTTAGCCTATAACATCACTCATTTGATACATTCCAGGCTCATTATTAGGAAGATACTTTGCCGCTTGGATTGCTCCTTTAGCAAAAATAGCTTTAGAATAAGCGGTATGCTTAATTTCTATTACCTCATCGGTTCCTGCGAAGATAACCTCATGCTCCCCTACTATAGTTCCGCCTCTAACTGCAGATATACCAATTTCCTTACTATTTCTAGGTACCCTTTCTTGGGATCGATCATATTTGTATTGGTACTCATTATTTAATACTTCATTTATAGCATCTGCAATGGCAAGGGCTGTACCTGATGGTGCATCTACTTTTTTATTATGGTGTTTCTCAACGATCTCTATGTCAAAACCTGCTTCTGTGAGAACTTTAGCTGCCTCCTGAACCAATTTTAAGATTAGATTAACCCCCATGGACATATTGGCTGATTTAAGAATTGGAATATGCTTTGAAGCCTCTTCAATTAAAACTAACTGTTCTTTAGAAAAGCCTGTAGTACATAAAACAATAGCTATACCCCTGTCTACTGCATAATCTAGCATCTCCTCAATTCCTATAGGAGAAGAAAAGTCTATAATGACATCCGCTTTAACATTACAATGGGCGAAATTCTGATATACAGGATAACGCTGAATATTGTTTTGAGCTATATCGACACCAGCAACAATGATAGCATCCTTATCAGCTTCTACCATCTCTGTTATCACTTGCCCCATTTTTCCATTACATCCCCGTAATATTATATTAGCCATAAGCTTCCTCCTATGATTGATACTATCTAAAGTTACTACCGCTGTTGAATAACCTTAGATTATTCCTGGTAATATATATTATTAGCAGTTTATTTAATAAAACCACATTCTTTTAATGCTTGAATTAATTTCTCAGTATTGGCAGGTTCCATCTCTGTTAGAGGCATTCTTAATCCTCCCACGTTAAAGCCTAATAGATTCAGTGCCTTTTTAACTGGAATAGGATTAACTTCACTAAACAAGGCTTTAACAAGAGGCATTAATTTTAATTGAAGTTCCATACTGCCTTTAGTATCCCCTTCTAGATAACGCATTACCATATCATGGGTTTGTCTTGGTGCCACATTGGATAGTACAGATATAACGCCTATGCCACCTACAGAAAGTGTAGGAACAATCATATCATCATTACCAGAGTATAGATCTATCTTGCCATCTGTAAGATACATAAGTTCTGCTACCTGAGCAATATCTCCACTGGCTTCTTTAATACCCACTATATTATCCACTTCTTTAACCATTGTAGCCATAGTTTTAGGCAAGATATTGCATCCTGTTCTTGNAGGAACATTATATACTATTATTGGAATATTAACAGATTTAGCTATAGCTGTATAATGGGCTATTAATCCATTCTGAGTTGCTTTATTATAGTATGGACTTACAACCAGTAAACCATCCGCACCATACTTCTCTGATTCTTGTGAAAGATAAATAGCTGTTTGCGTACAATTGGATCCCGTTCCTGCAATAACTGGTACCCTTTTATTCACTTTCTCCACTGTAAAACGGATGCACTCTAAGTGCTCCTCATGGGTTAGTGTGGAAGCTTCGCCAGTTGTTCCACAGATTATAATACTATCGCTTCCCTCTGATATTTGATACTCAATCAGTTCTGCCAATTTCTCATAGTCCACTTCCAGATTTTCATTAAATGGTGTAACTATAGCCACACCTGCTCCTTTAAATAATGCCATATTAGATACCTCCATAATAAAAATAAGTTTATTTTACAATACTGTTAAAGCAATCATGAATTGATTGAGTCTGATCAATTTGAAATATCTCTCTCAATAATGGGTAGCGGAGTGCAATTTTATCTTCTTTATATAAGTATTTTATATTATAAGATAGCATTAGTTTCTTAATTAATACAAGAAATTACTAGTCTTTCTTATAATATAAAAAAGCCGACTTCTGGGGTCGACTCTAAAGAATAACTGTTATGTGATACAATATGACCTATTACATACACTACAGATTTTATATTCTTTAGGCAGCACTCCATCAATTCATAGCAAATCGAAATGATGACAGTTATATGGTTGTTCACCATATACCCAATAGGAATAAATACAGGTTTACCCCTATTTCGGCAATGTTGCCTTTCAACTACAATCTTCTATGCCTGACATATCCTGTAGCATACTAATCAACACTGCGCCTCTACCATAATACTTGCACAATATTCGTATATTTATATTAACATTATATAATACCATTGTCAACATGTAGTTTTCCAAGGTAAATTAATACTATATTCCATTATATGCATTTGCCTTTGAATGTGGTAAAGAAAGCACAAGTCCTATATTGATATATTTTACAGTGGGTCCTGATGAAGCTTTACGCCCCAAGATGATAAAAAACAGGGATATACCATTAATACACTCCTGTATTATATGTATATTCCCTGTTAATATTTTTAAATAGCCTGTTATACTGCACCCATTTTATATATTAATATTCATCTAAATACTCTAACTTACTTACAGATACCTCATAGGCTATTCTTTTTTCAAATTCATTTTCAGATATCTTCTTCTGATATTCACGACTTTGGATTCTACCCCAAAGTTGTACATGACCGCCTACATTAAATGTTTCTGCATATCTTGCATTTCTTCCCCAACAGATGCATGGGATATAATCGGATTTACCATAGGGGCGGTTTACAGCTAACAGAACATCAGCGATTTCCCTACCCAAGGGTGTCTTTCGATAAATAGGTGGTTTACACACAAAACCATCCAGAAAAATATGATTAGGCTTTACATCACTTGATAGTTCATCTACAATTTTTATTTCTCTGGCAAATACTGATAGGACCAATTTGTTCCTATTCTCTTCATGGCGATTATAAGATCTAAATTGACCTATAACTTCCACAAATTTTCCCCTATAGTCCTGCTTTACATCAATGAGCCGTTCTGAAACCATAATAGGAATAAGGTCAGCAGAAGAACTTAGCCTTGGCACTTCTGCCTCTAAGATATAAAATCCCTCTCCAAACACATCATGGCTGAACGTAAATTCACTGATCACCTCTCCTGCAATACTTACTTGATTGTTATCAAATACTTTATCTGTCATATCGTACCTCTCCCTTCCTTTTGGTATTGTTACCAAACCGTTCTATAATTCGGGGTAAACTTCTGTTTATTAAACAGCTAACATTCACCTATGATAAATATATGCTGCTTTCCATATTTTAGAATTAAAACTTATAATTTATTATGTGTTTAACTAAAATTTGTTAAAATATACAAAAAGTTAAGTATTTTTTATCTATTTTTTCTATTGCATCCGTTGATTTTCATTTATTACCTATGCTACAATAAGTAAGTTGCGTATATATGATTGGAAAGAAGGATATTTATGCTAATTAATAGAGAAGATGTAAGAAATATCGCTATTATTGCCCATGTTGATCATGGTAAAACCACCTTGGTGGATGAACTCCTAAAGCAAAGTGGCGTATTTCGTGCAAATCAAAATGTTGTTGATAGAGTTATGGACTCCAATGATATCGAACGGGAAAGAGGTATCACCATTTTATCTAAAAATACTGCAGTTCGATATGATGGAGTGAAGATAAATGTTATTGACACTCCTGGACATGCTGATTTTGGTGGAGAAGTAGAACGGGTTCTTAAGATGGTTAATGGGGTTATCCTTGTAGTCGATGCCTTTGAAGGGCCCATGCCACAAACAAAATTTGTATTAAAGAAAGCCCTGGAGCTTAATTTGCCTGTTATCGTCTGTATCAATAAAATGGATAGGCCTGAAGCAAGGCCTAACGAAGTCATTGATGAGGTTCTAGAGCTTTTCATTGAATTAGACGCCAATGAAGAGCAGTTGGATTGCCCTTTTGTATTTACTTCTGCTAGAGCAGGTTATGCCTCCCTGTCCTTGGACGATAAAGCAAGTGATATGAAATCCTTATTTGAGACTATTATTAACTATATTCCTGCTCCTACCGGTGACCCTGATAAGAATACTCAAATTCTAATAAGCACCATTGATTATAACGAATATGTAGGAAGAATCGGTATTGGAAAAGTAGATAATGGCTCTATTAAGGTCAATCAGGATGTTATATTGCTTAACCATCATGATAGCTCTAAACAAAAGAAAGTTAAAATTAGTAAGTTATATGAGTTTGATGGTCTTAAGAGGATAGAAGTTAATGAGGCTAGTATTGGAGCTATTGTTGCAATCTCCGGAATAGCCGATATCCAAATCGGAGATACAATCTGTTCACCAGAAAACCCTGAGGCCATACCATTTCAAAAAATATCTGAGCCTACCATAGCCATGTATTTTAATGTTAATGATAGCCCCCTTGCTGGAACAGAAGGTAAATTTGTGACATCCAGACATTTAAGGGAACGCTTAATGCGGGAGTTATATACCGATGTCAGCCTTCGTGTAGAAGAGACCGAGACTACCGAAAGTTTTAAAGTGTCAGGTAGAGGAGAATTACACCTTTCTGTCCTCATTGAAAATATGCGAAGAGAAGGTTATGAATTCTCCGTTAGCAAAGCTGAGGTTCTCTATCAGGAAGATGAAAATGGTATGAAGTTAGAACCAATGGAGCTGACATTGATTGATGTACCAGAGGAATTTGCCGGAAATGTCATCGAAAAACTTGGACAACGTAAAGGTGAATTAATTAATATGTCTAATTCAAGCAATGGAACAAGCAGAATGGAATTTTCCATACCATCCAGAGGTTTAATAGGATATCGCGGTGAATTTCTAACAGATACAAAAGGAAATGGCATCATGAATTCTATCTTTGATGGATATGGCCCTTATAAAGGTGACATTCAATACAGAAAACAGGGTAGCCTAATTGCATACGAAGCTGGTGAAAGTACTACCTACGGCCTCTACAATGCTCAGGAAAGAGGAACCTTATTTATTAGTCCTGGTGTTAAAGTTTACTCTGGTATGGTGATCGGGCAATGTGCAAAGCCAGAGGATATCGAGGTAAATATATGTAAGCGTAAACAGCTTACCAATACCAGAGCGTCTGGTTCCGATGATGCATTAAAACTTTCTCCCCCAAGAATCCTAAGCTTAGAACAGGCGCTGGAGTTCATTGAAACCGATGAATTATTGGAAGTAACTCCTACCAGTCTAAGAATTCGTAAGAAAATACTTGACCCAACCCAAAGGATGAGGGATAAGAGAAACAGACAGAGTAACTAATCTATAGAAATAAACTAAAAAGCTGTTAAAGTTTATGACACAAATCCTAGCAATTAGGTCAATATCTTTAACAGCTTTTATCTTGCTTTATTTACTTTTATACTTATTATATTTCCTTAATGAATAATCTTAATCTACTACCTTAGTTTTGGAATTCTTATATCGGGATATTTCCATATTTCACTTATTTCATTAATATCATATTTGCGCAAAACTTCATTAAAATATGCTTTTAAAGTAACTTTTGATATAATCTTATCATTATTCCTGTCCCTAGAAATTTTCATCATTATTCTTTCAGAGTACACTAACTTCTGTAAAGCTTTTGGTCCATACCATGTGAAACTATCATAGATGGCATCTATAAGAAGTCTGTCCTCCGCTGAAAGCATGTTATCTGAAATATCCAAAGTATATACTCCAACTTTTCTCATATGATTATATAATTTAAGATAGGGTACTTGGTTGATATTAATTTGCATATCCTCTTCAAACATCTCCCTGTCATAAAGAGCCAATGAGAAAGCTTGAGTATAGTATATAAGATATTGTACATATATCGGGCTTATATCTGCATTAGCCTTATTGACTATATAATAGGCAACAGCATTTAGTTTAGATGATAGAATAATACCAATAACAGCCTTCTTGCTCTTTCTATATGCAACTTTTGTAAGAACTTCCTTCCTATTAATTAATATAGCATAGTAAAACTCAGGTTCATATAAAATAGACTTCAATTTATTGGAGTATTCTAAGGTAGGGATATCCCCTTCTAAATATCTTATGATGGTAGTCTCTCCCCATCCCAATAATTTTGCCAAAGGCTTTTTCCCTATATTATATCGTGCTAATATTAGTTCAATTTCATCTGTAGATATAATTTCATTATAATTTACATCATATCTATTTACGTTCATTTTACTACCTCTTATCTTATGGTATACTTTCTTAATACTACCATAAGATAATTTTCATGTATATGGAACTTTAGGATTATTTATAATTAATATCTAAAATTTTCTAAACTCATTAATATCATGTACTATAATTTTGAAACCTTTAATTATCCTATCAAACATACCGCTACGATATAGGTTTACTAGAACCATCCCCACAGGAACTCCTAGAATTATACCCATGATACCATAAAGTCTATATCCAATATACATAAAAAATAAGGTTGCCAGAGGACTTAGGCCTATACTATCACCAACCATTTTAGGTTGTAGTACTTGTTTTAATATTTGACATATAAGATAAATAACCATCAATCCTACAGCTCTCATATAATCCCCAGCAATAAAGTCACTTAATGCCCATGGCCATAGGATAGCCCCTGTTCCAAAAACTGGAAGAAAATCCAGGAAGGCGATCCCCAGTGCCAGTAAGAAGGAATATTCTATACCTAATATTACAAATCCCCCAAACATGACCACAACCAATAATAACATAATCTTAAATTGCGCTCTAAAATATCCTCCAACTGCAGATTTAAAATTATCGAATATAATATTCCATCCCTCAGAGACGGAAATTGGTAGTAGCTTTTTAAAGCCATTAATAATATCTTCACGATTGGCCGTGAAAAAGTAAGCGGATAAGATTGTAACTATAATAAATAAAAAGCCTTCAGCAATATTTTTAGCAAATGTACTGGCAGAACTTATCGTTGGTAACTTGTCGCTATTTACTAAATTATCAAAATAATTTTCAATTGACATTAAAAAGTTTTCTAAAATACCTTGAACATTGGATGGCAAAGATTTTGATATATCCAGAACCCTTTCTGATATTTTATCAAACTGCTCATTCATCTGCTCAGTAATAGCAGGAAGTTCATTAATTAATTCAGCTGCTTCTTTTACCAATTTAGTTATGATAAAATTAGCAACTACTACTATTGCTACAATAACAGCTATTATAATAATGGCAGAACTATGCTTTCTTAATATCTTGACCTTCTTTTCTAAAAATTTAACCAAGGGATTGGCTATCATTGATATAATCCATCCTATAACAAAAGGGAGAAAAAATACTATTATCTTGGGAAGAACTAATAATAGTAAAAGTGCACTTATTATAACGAGAATTAAATTAATTATAATCTTACCATATATAATAGGATCCTTCATGTTGACTCCTTTTTTCACTAATATGTATACTATAAAGTAGATTAGATCTTAGACATTTTACATAAATTGCTTTTTATACTTGTCATTCTAACTACTATTATATTATATGTCAACACTAACTTTCAAATCTATACAATACATTTTTCCTATTTAATATTAGATAAGGACCTAATAAGTAGGGTGAGAAAGAATATTACAGATGCTACAATAACTATGGTAGGTCCCGTAGCTGTACCAAAATAATATGAAATAATCAATCCTGATATCCCAGAAAAGACTGAGATTATTACAGAAAACAAATGATATTCCCTCATATTGGCAGCCAAATTCCGACTGGATGCTGCCGGCAATATGAGTAAGGCATTAATTATTAATATACCTACCCACCTTATTGAAAACATAACAATTATTGCAATAATTATACTAAAGCAATCTTGAATCAGATTGCAATTAATCCCTTTGCTTTTAGCCAGAGTTTCATTGGCGCTGACAGAATGCAGTTTGTTGAATCCAAAACACCAAAATACCATAGTCAGTATAAACACAAGTACTAGGTAGGTCAATTCCTTGGCTGTTATACTTAGAATATCTCCTACCAACAAACTGGAGTATTTTGCGAAATTACCACCTCTTGAGAGTATAACCAACCCTATAGCCAAGCTAAAGGATGAGAAAACCGAAATTACAGTATCTGTGGACAAAGTTTTTCTTCTACTGATTTTATTTAAAACCAAAGCAAAGATAATTGCAAATAATATCATTGCCAAGTAGGTATTGGTGATACCTAAGATTACTCCCAAAGCTATACCAGTTAGTGCAGAATGCCCCAAGGCATCCGAGAAGAAGGCCATCCGATTATTAACGATCATAGTCCCTAGAATACCAAATAAAGGGGTAATGATTAGCACTGCCAAGAGTGCATTTTTCATAAAATTATATTGCATCCATGAAAACGGTAACATATTCTCCATTATCTCATATATCGTTTCCATATAAATTACCAAGCCTTTCATTAAAATCAATCCCATAAATTTTAAAGAAACATGGATTTGAACTCTTCACTGTCTAATACTTCTTCAGGAGTTCCTTCCTTAATTATTACTTTCTCTAATAAAATCACATGATCTGCATATTTTCTTACAAAATCAAAATCATGGGATACTATTATCATTGCTAAATCATAATCTGTCTTTAGTTTTATAATGTTTTGATAGAATAAATTCATACCATTTCTGTCTACACCAGATATAGGCTCGTCCAAAAGCAAAAGATTTGGAATAGGTGTAATTGCTATAGATAATAGCACCCTTTGTAACTCCCCCCCAGAAAGGTCGGATACCCTTTTATCTATTAAATCCTGGGCTTGAAAGACCCTTAACTGTTCATTTATCAGTTTACTAGTCCTAGAACTCTTCCTTAGGAATACTGGTACCTTACTGATATAAGCTGCAAATAAATCATATACACTCATGGGTGTATTTTTTTCAATATTCATATGCTGAGGCACGTAACCGATTTTCAAATTGCTAACTGCATTATTGCGTAAATCTGTAAATTCAATTGTGCCTTCATGTTTGATCTCACCTAATATAGCTTTTATTAAGGTGGACTTACCTGCCCCATTTTTACCAATAATGGCTGTTATCTTGCCGCAATGAATGTGGAGATTAATATTATCTATAATAAGCTGACCACCCGCATTAACACTGATGTCCTTAATTTTAATACAATGAAAACCACAGGCCGAACTCTCTAGCTTTTGACTACTACTCCTTTTTAACATTATATAGCTTCAACCTCCTTGCCTATCACTGTAAGGCATCTTTTAAGACATCAATATTATGATACATGGAAGTCAAATAAGAATCTTTGGTTCCATCACCCGTTACAGCTGAATCGATAATGTACACCCTTGCCCCTGTCTCTTCTTCTATCCTCTTGGCGATAGAATCACTATATTGCAATTCTGTGAAGAGATATTTGATATCATGCTCATCAATTATGTCGATAATTTCAGCAATTTCTCCCGCACTTAAATATGTGTCTGTATCCATTTCCACAGTATATGCAACCTCTAGTCCCATCCTTTCTGCCAAATATAGAAAGGCATCATGGAAGATAACAACCTCTTCCTTTTCTTCGCCATATAACTTATCTATATTACTTTCCATCAGTGAAGTTAATTCTTCATCCAATCTTATAACCTTGTCTATATAAGTAGAAGCATTATTTTTCATTGTTGCTATAATATCATTTAATTCATCATCATTATAAATACCCATCTTCTCAATAAACTCAATCAAACTATCACGAACATTTTCAATTTGCCTTATATATAGTAATGGATTTAACCAGATATGGGAATTCTTATAAATATAATCTTCTTGATTTGCTTCATTATGCTTATGATTTTCATCACTATGCTTTTCTTGATTCTCACCACTATGCGCTTCATGATCTTCTTCAGCATCCTCATTATGGCTATGACCATGATTATGTCTATGATTTTCATCTTTGATAAATTCTATTCCATGGCTGGCATCAACTATTATTAAATCCGGATAACTATTTATTGCATCTTCAATGAAATTTTCCATGCCACCACCGTTAATCACAAGTATATCAGCCTTAGACAAAGTCTTCATATCATCAGTGGTAATCTGATAGTCATGGAGACATCCGGAGCTGTAATCGGTTAAGTTGCTTATGTTAATTCCAGGTATACCATCAGCAATATTTAAAGTCAGTATATATGTGGGATAAAAGGAGGCTACGATATTAACTCTGTTTTCCCCTTCATCTCCATTGTTTTTCTTAGCATTATTTAAATTTATTACTACTATTGCTACTATAATAGTGATACTTATAATTAATAAAATTGATAAAATTTTCTTCCTCATACTCTACCTTCTTTCCCCAGTTAATTATCATAAACAGGAGTATATTTCCAATATCTATTAATTAGCATTATAACATTATATTACAAGTATTAACCACTGTCAACTTGTTTAAACATCTCTCTACTGCCTATTCTATAAGCCTAGCTAGCCCTTTGCCATTCGATCAAAATTAGATTCTACTTGTAAACCTATGTAGTATGTGATATCATTTTTCATAATCTTAATAAGAAGGATTCATATAATAGTAATATATAAATCTGCATCAAGGAGGCAAGTACATGATAAGATCTAATCTGAAGAAATTGGTTTTATCTGCTTTAATGGCAGCATTAACCTGTATAACCACTATGGTTATTCCCATCCCTACTCCCTCTGGAGGCTACGCCCATCCAGGAGATGGATTTGTTCTACTCTCTGGAGCTATACTAGGTCCAATTTACGGGGGCCTAGCAGCCGGTATTGGCTCTCTACTAGCAGACCTATTTCTTGGATATTCTGAATTTATGATAGCTACATTCTTTATTAAAGGCCTTTCGGCTGTTGTGGCAGCTTTAATTTATAAGTACATACATAAAGGAGCCACTATAATAGCTGGTATTGCTGGAGGCGCTGTGGTTACCCTTGGCTACCTATTATATGAGATTGTACTCTTCGGACCAGGGGCTGCCATATCTGGGATACCAATGAATCTAGTTCAAAATGTATTAGGAATATTGATATCAGTTTTTCTACTTCCTATATTAGTTAAAGTACCACAGATAAAAGAATTGATTAATGAGCAGTAATAATATTAAAGCAGATTTCGCCATCACCATCAGGCATTTATGATAACAGCAACTTCTATTAAATAACCCCTATATGTTGGATTTTACTTCTAACATATAGGGGTTGTCCAATTTGACTAGTCTCTAAACCTCTTATTTCTTCTTTTGCGATATATCGAATTTTCCAGTTATCTTATTATAACCGTCTCTAAACCTCTTATTTCTTCTTTTGCTGCCTATTATTATGATTATTATGATTACTATTATTGGTTTGTTTTGTACTTTTCTGATTCAGTTCAACCTTATCTTGTTCATCGAAAGTTTGATTCTCATCGCCTTGTACCTTCTTATTTTTTTGCTCTTTCGCCAATCTTCTCTCTTCTAATATAAGTGGTTTAGCCTTCATATTACATACAATTCCAATGGCTATAAGTGTCCAGAATACTGGAGCTGTCGTTATGCTGGAGTCATTAGTTATTCCAACTATCATGTAAGATATAGAAGCTATAAAAATAGCTACTCCCACCTGAGAATAAAGGCTACTAAATCTACCTCTTATATATAATTTGATACTAGATACAAAATACATACCATAGAAAACCAAAAAGGCCAGCAGTGATAATAGTCCTGTCTGAACTGCAATCTGCAGATACATACTATGGGGTTTGGTTAATAGCATATTAGGAAAATAGTTATAATATCCGACATAGTCTTGCTGTGGATAGGCAAATATATAGTTATCAGGCCCTGCTCCAATAAAAATATAGTCTTTTAGGAATGTAAGAGTCCGAGACCATATAAAACCACGTTTTGATGCAAACTCTTCATAACCAGTAATAAATGTATCTGGAGGTGTTATCGCTTTATCTAATCTCCCATATTTATTAATAATATAGTATGTATTATCTTCAGTAGATTTTATAAAGTACCAGTCTGCCCCATCAATTTTAACTGAAAACCCAAGATGTTCACCAAATAAGGCGGTTCCAAATGAGAAATTAGTGAAATCATCATC
>JGI24707J26582_10001149_pt1 | contig 21068 bp, 18 predicted proteins | sample BioPla1DNA1_FD_26582 | JGI IMG/M metagenome (IMG submission 26582)
AAGCGAAANGANTCGAAAAAACCGCTTCCCCCTAGGGGGAAGCAATAGAAGGCTTAACAATGTATTTTACAAGAAGGGTTACACAAAACTATTGACACTACCTAACAAAAGCAAAGCAACCAACGGATAACCACATTATGAGGGAAAATCGTTGGTTGCTGTCATTATCCCGATAAAAACCAGCTACTGCAAGAAAAGAGAAAGTTAATCACTTTCAGCCACATTGATGTGTGGCAACCTTATATAGCAAAATATCCTTGACCTTCAAATCTCTTTTTCACATAAAAAAAGACTTGGAGGTATCGGTATGTCCGATTATAAAAAAAGCGAATACGCTATCAATCGCAACAGGGGCGGGATTGTCTACCGCTTTGCAGAATCCATTGTAGAAATAGACCTGCAAGATTTTCTTCAATCAAGTCCTGAATTGACTGAGCAGGACTTCCTCCATTGGAAGCAGGTTTCCGATCAAATGTATCTCGAAGAAAAAAGGGCAAACTGGCGAGAAAGCAACAAAAATGTTTGTTTACACTGTACCTTAAAGGATGCAGCATTGATGGTTCAGTCAGCAGAGGATAGTTATTTTCAAGGGCTTGAAGAAGAAAAAATCAACACTCAAAGGAAAACGCTGTTGTCTCTTGCGAAGCAAGCCATCAATTCACTGAGTGACATTCAACGCCGACGTTTCATCCTTCATGCTGTGCATCAACTAAGTTACCGAGAAATCGCACAAGTTGAAGGTGTGTCTCCTCAGAGTGTCCATCGTTCAATTCAAGAGGCAAAAGCAAAAATCAAAAAAACAATATAAAAACAAAATCATGCCATGAAAAGGGGTGACAAAAGGGCTGTTTTTGCAAGTTAAGTGAAGGGTAAAAAAAGAAGCCCCGCTGTCTTGGCACTTTTAGTCAAAGATGTAAGGCAAGCCAACTCTTCAATGTACCTTGACAAGTTAATATACATTCATCAGAAACATTCTGCTGCGGGCGTTGAGAAAGCGTCAGCCACATCAGCGGTACGCCATGACCCTATTTTATAGTAGGCGAGCGAGAAATACCGGCTGTAAATATCGGGTTGCTACCGATAATGGCCATGAGGCGCAGCTAGGATAATGATACTCCTGTCCAGCCACAAGGTCGAGCGTGATAAAACCGTCGCAACCAATGGGGGCAGCTCGGAGAGAACCTCGGAGGGGTGAGATTCCCGTGGAGCAGGTACGCAGCCTGCCTTCTGATGATTTCCTATCCCCAGGGGGTCAAGGACAAATGTGGGGATAGCCTGGCGGTCAGTGATGCCAGCTGTCCGTCAGGCTAATATCCATCTAATATTGTATTTCATGCGGAGGTGCATATTGAATACACATTCCATTAAATCAAGTTGTAATATTGCCAAGAGCAAGAAACAACACACTGAAACAACATCAACTCAACTTCACATAATTGGTGAAAGGAGATTTACAGTATGTCCTGTTTTTAAAGAGAATTGTAACAGAAATCTTGGTTCCACATTGATGAAAATGATGGTTGATGAGGTAAGACAGTCTGATAATCGGCAAGCGTGACAATCGTTTTTTTATCCTGTATGCTGACGCTGTAAATACTGCCTGTTGGCTGTCGGAAAGGAGGAAATAATGAAACAGTCAATGAGCAGAAAAAACAGGGATACTACCGCATTCCTATACCCAAGGTTGTCACGGGATGACAAGATGGATGGCGAAAGCTACAGCATCAGCAATCAAAAGAAGTTGTTGACCAAGGCGGCTAAAGACATGGGCTATAAACACTTGGTAACTTTCTGCGACGATGGCGTCTCAGGTGTAACCATGAACCGCCCAGGCTTCAACGAAATGATGAAGGAGCTTGAAAAGGGTCACGCTTCAGCTGTTTTTGTCAAGGACATGTCTCGCTTAGGACGCAACTATCTGGAAGTTGGTCGTTTGATGGAAGAGTTTTTTCCAGAGAACGATATTCGTTTGGTTGCTGTGTCCGATGGAATTGATACTGCTGAAGGCGAAAATGAATTAACTCCTATCCGTAATTTGTTTAATGAATGGTATGCCCGTGATATCAGTAAGAAACGGCGTATCAGTAACAAAATACGAGGAAACGCAGGTGAGCCAATCGGAAGACCGCCTTATGGTTATCAAGTCGATCCAAACAACTCCAAGCGCTGGGTGGTTGACCCCGTAGCCGCTGCGGTAGTCAGACAAATCTATGAATGGACGCTTGATGGCTTTGGTCCAGCGCAGATAGCTGGTAAGCTCATGGATGAGGAGGTTCTAAATCCTACAGCTTATTGGCAAAGTATTGGTGTAAGGCGTTCCGGAAAGAAAGAGATTGAATCTCCTACAAGGTGGGGAAACGGAACAATCATCAAAATCCTGACATCCCAGGAATATTGCGGCGATGTTATCAATTTCAAGACTTACAGTAAGTCCTATAAGTTGAAAAAACGCATTGAAAACGACAAGGAAAATTGGGCGGTGTTCAAAGATGTGCATGAAGCCATCATCGACAGAACAACCTGGGAAAAAATTCAGGAGAAGCGAGGCAAAGGCCGTAAGCGAACGACAAGAACAGGACAGTCAAACATGTTCTCAGGCTTCTTAACCTGTGCTGACTGTGGACATGCGCTGCATTTTCACTTTAATCAGGGGAATCCTGACATCACTTACTTTAACTGCTCCAACTACAATCGTACCCGTGGCACCTGCAATGCTACCCACTACATACGAACGGATTTTCTGGAACAAGTTGTTCTTGCGGAGATTCGGAGATTGACTAAGTTTGTGGCACAGCATGAAAAGGAGTTTGCCGAAGCTATGATGGCATATTCGGCAGAGAAAGTCATATCTGACCTAAACTTAAAACGCAAAGAGCTAAACAGCTATCTGCATCGTGATAAAGAGTTGGATGTGATTTTTGAGAAACTCTATGAAGACAATGTCAGCGGCAAGATTAGTGATGAACGTTTCGCTAAAATGGGGCGTAGTTATGAGGATGAGCAAGCGAAGTTGTCCGAGAAAATCAAGTCTCTTCAGGCAATGCTGGATAAGGCAGAACAGCAGCAAATACCTATAGATACTTTTATCTCTATTGTCAGAAGGTATACCCGCATAAAGAAGCTTACGCCTCGAATGGTGAATGAGTTGATTGACCACATTGAAGTTTTTCACGCAGAAAAGATAGCAGGTGTTTGGGAACAAAAACTGATCATTCACTATAACTGCATTGGTTCAATCACCATACCTGAAGCTGCTTCTATTCCAGTTCCAAATATCTCTGTCAACACCAGAAAAGGGGTTTATGTGAACTATGCAAGCAATTAAAACGAAAAGTGTCCTCACGGGATTCTCAAATCCTATAAGGACACTCATACTGGTGCGGGAAACAGGACTTGAACCTGCATGTCCTTGCGAACACTAGAACCTGAATCTAGCGCGTCTGCCAATTCCGCCATTCCCGCAAGCCTAATATTTAAGGCTTTCAGAGAATATCACAACTTTTATTACATGTCAAATGCTTAAATAATGTGTATTGGTACATATACTAAAAACAACACAGTAAAGGCATATGGATTTAGCGATATAATCAACACATCCCTGCACACAACAAAATAATACGCAAAGTAAAACGCCCGCAAAAGCGAGCGTTTTGTCTGCACTAAGTATGCTTATTAAAAGCCGAGGGCTGCCCATGTTTGTGGTCCTACCACCCCATCATCTTTAAGGCCTTTTGATTTTTGGAATGCTTTTACACATGTTACAGTGTAGTATGTGTATTCGCCTGATATGGCTTCGCGGTTGGTATCGAATATTTTGAGTTCTACTAAGCGCTGCTGTAGCTTTGTTACATTGGCATTCTTATCTTTAAACTGAAGACGAATAGGCTTCTTTGCAGGGCTAGTACCGCCCGAAGGCTTGGGTTTTGCATCCGGACCATATAGTTTCGCAAGTGTAACAGGACCGGCTATACCGTCCGCCTTAAGACCGTTGTTCTCCTGGAATGAACGAACACTTGACACAGTACGATATGAGTATAAATCAGCCTCTTTTACAGGATCGCTATCATAACTGTAATAACCTAGGGCTGCAAGCCTATTTTTAAGTAGCTTAACCTGAGGGTCGCGCTGCTTATACTGTAATCGGATATTTGCAGCTGGTACTGAAGGAGATGGGGCGCCGCTGCCAGCAGGCTTTGCGCTGCCAGAAAATAGCTTATTCCATGTTTGGGGACCTACCACGCCATCATCTTTTAATCCATTGTTTTTTTGGAAAGCTGCTACACATACTTTCGTATAGTAAGTATAAACATCGCTTGTGGCTTGCTCTCTTTTATCATCAAAATAACCAAGCGCTACCAACTTGTCTTTAAGCTGGGTGACTAGAGGGCTACGATCTTCGTACCTTAAGAGGAAGCCAGCAGATGTTGGATCAGCGGGGGTTATGGGCTTTGTGCCACTGCCAAAAAGCACGCTCCACGTATGCTCTCCAACAATGCCGTCTGCTCTTAGTTTATTATTCAGCTGAAACGACTTAACAGCAGCTAGCGTCAAAGTGTCAAACTCGCCTTCAATATAGCTGCCTGTTAAATAACCAAGCGCTTTAAGGCGTTCCTGTACTTTTTTAACATTATCGTTCTTATCCCCAAAGCTTAGCCGTATTGATGGGGCAACCGGCTTTGGCTTTGGTGCCTTGCCATCCAGACTGTTGAGCCGTGCAAAAGTATTTACACCTGCAACACCGTCTACCGTAAGTCCATTAACCCTCTGAAATGAGCGTACTGCAAGAACTGTAGTATAGTCATACTTATTTGTGATAACACCAGTATAATAGCCTAGGTATTTAAGTTGGTTTTGAAGCATACCTACACGAGTGCCGGTATCCTTAAACCTAAGTTCATATGCCATGGAGGGAACTATACTAAATAGCATAATCAGGCACAATATCGTTGCGGTTAATCGTTTTTTCATAGTTAGACCTCCTTGAGTCTTTGCAAATATTATAACAAATTATATGTTACATAACAAGAATAGTTTCGTTACAATGGATTGCAATTCCATTAAATATATTGAAAATCACAGGCTGAACAGTTTTATAGCCTCATATATGCTTGACGCATATATGCGTTGCACATCCTTTTCGGCAGGTGATACAGCATTTCTCCCCTTAGGAGATATAATCCTATTAAAGCCAAGTCTAGCGCATTCCGCTATGCGCCTATCCATAAGGGGCGCGGCTCTTATTTCCCCCGCTAGACCTATTTCGCCTATGGCTACTAGGTCATTAGGCAGGGGTACATCCCTAAATGATGAAGCAACCGCTAGGCACACCGCAAGGTCTGCTGCGGGCTCGCTAAGATACATGCCGCCTGCAACATTTATGTATACATCTTGATTATATAGCTTAAGCCCCGCGCGCTTTTCAAGCACCGCAAGCAGCAAAGCTATACGCCCTTGGTCTATTCCGTTTACCGTGCGTTTGGGCGATGCGTAGAAGGATTGAGCTACCAGCGCCTGTATATCTACAAGCATGGGACGCGTGCCCTCCATACTACAGAACACAACGGAACCGCTTACTCCCTTTGCCCTTTGGCTAAGAAGCATTTCCGAAGGGTTATCCACAGCCCGCATACCTTTTGCGGTCATTTCAAATACACCAAGTTCGTTTACGGAGCCGAACCTATTTTTTACAGCGCGAAGCAGGCGATATTGCCGCTGGTGGTCACCCTCAAAATAGAGTACTACATCTACCATATGCTCAAGCACCCTAGGACCTGCTATTGAGCCATCCTTGGTAACATGTCCCACCAACATAACGCCTACACCGCTTGTTTTGGCTAAACGCAAAAAAACAGAGGCGCATTCCCTTACTTGGCTTACCGAGCCGGGAGCGCTTGCCATTTCTGGGCGGTACATGGTCTGTATAGAGTCTACAACTATATAATCAGGTTCAATTGAGTTTATTTTATCCTCTATATTATCCATTGCGTTTTCAGTTAGAACCAACATAGAGCTATCTTTTGCGCCAAGGCGAGCTGCGCGCATTTTAATCTGCCTTGCGCTCTCTTCCCCGCTTATATATAGCACCTTTTTCCCTTGATCAGACAAATGACTTGCAACCTGCATTAAAAGAGTGCTCTTGCCTACGCCCGGCTCTCCGCCAAGAAGCAGCATACTCCCCTCAACTATTCCGCCGCCAAGAACTCTATCAAACTCCGTACTGCCACTTGCAATACGGTTTTCAGCGCTATCTTCAACGCTTGAAATCTCCTGAGCTTGCTTTCCCGTACCGGGCGCTCTTTTATTGGGTTTTGAAGGGGAAGTATCTTCCTTAATACTTTCCTGAAGCGTGTTCCATTCCGAGCAGCTTGGGCATTTACCGTACCAGCGCACGGTTTCAAAGCCGCAGGCTGTACATGTATAATAGGACTTAGCTTTAGACATCAAACCACCTTATCGAATAAATTCGCCAGCTATGCTATAATTATTCTACCATAAAGCTAAGGAGGATGCCATGAAAAAATCCGTTTGTTACATTGTAGGCTCGGGTAAGTTTCCCAAAAAAAGATTCAAGCCCGGAAAGGGCAGCCTTTTATTAGCTGCCGACGGGGGTTATGATAACCTAAAAAAAGCGAGATATGTACCCGATATAATAGTTGGAGATATGGATTCTATAAAAAAAATCCCTAAAAACATTCCAAGATTGGTGTTCCCCGAAAGAAAAAACGATACAGATATATCGCTATGTATTAAACTTGCCGAAAGGCTTAATTATAAAAAAATAGCGCTTTTAGGCATATCAGGAAGCAGGCATGACCATTTTATCGCTAATCTACAGCTTATGGCGCGGTATTCAGAAAAAGGTATACATATAAGAGCTATGCTCAAAAAGTGCGATATATACGCAATAACAAACGGTGTACTAGCCTTACCAAAGCTTGAAAAGGGCAAAATACTATCGGTTATATGTCCGTACGATAGGGCGCAGGGAGTAAGCCTTTTAGGGCTTTCTTACGAGCTAAAGGGTGCCACACTTACAAATAGATTTCCGCTTGGAATAAGCAATGAGGGTATAGGAAAATCACCAAAAATATGCGTAAAAAAAGGCACAGTTCTAGTGTTTGTGGAGAACTAGTTTTTGCTGCTCTCATTAATAAACTTATCTACCATAGCCTGCAGCTTGCTTTCCTGCTTTTCTACGTCCTTTAATAGAGCAATTTGCGCTCTTGCGCGCACTAAGTTATGTACAGGTGAGTTTACTTTAAAATACAGATCCCCATTTATATAGTCCGTCAAAAAGCGCATAGCAAGTTCGCATGTTATAACCTTTACGCCAAGCGGCAGGCGATAAAGCTCCTCATCGCTTAAAAAGCCGGTAGTTTCATCTATAAAGCCGCGGGTAAAAGCCTCGGCCTTTTTCATATTGAGCTTTATTTTAGAAGTATCTTCTTCATCTTCTGCGGCAGTGGAAGCACCAAAGCGTATAGCATCGCCATAGTCAAAGAGCACGGAGCCGGGCATAACGGTATCAAGGTCTATTACGCATAATGCCTTGCCAGTTGCGCTATCTAAAAGTACATTGTTCGCCTTTGTATCGTTATGGGTTACCCTTGTGGGCAGTATGCCTTTTTCGGTAAGCTTAATAATTTCCCCCATCATAACACGGTGTTCAAACATAAACTCGCACTCAGACTCTACGAACTTGGCTCTGCCTACTCTATCCTCGTCAAGCGCGCGCACAAACTGATAAAAGCGCTTTGTGGAATGGTGGAAATTTGGTATAGTCTCATGAAGCTGTTCGGCAGGAAAATCGTGTAACATTTTTTGGAAATTTCCAAAACCCCGCCCGACTTCTTCCATTTGAGAGAGCGTGTTTACTACGTCAAGCGCATCAGCATCATCTATAAATGTATAAGCCCTCCAGGGTTCGCCGTCTTTATCTACATATATATACTCATTGCTTAATGTGGGTATAATCTCAAGCACTTTTCTTGCGGGATCTTTCCCCTGCTCTATAAGCTTGCGCTTTATATGGTTGGTTACTGCAACTATGTTTGAAATTACCAGATGCGGATTTTTGAAAACATATTTATTAATATGCTGCAACGTATATATAATCTGCCTATCTTTATAGCTATAAGTAAGGCGGTATGTATTGTTTACATTTCCGCTTGTGATTTCGGCAGCTCTTAGATATGTGCCCTTAAACTTGAAATGCGGTATAACATCCTTGATTTTATTGTATACCATAAAACCCTCCTGAAATATCCATTTATTTTACCAATTTTACATTTATTCCTCACATATGTCAAACACGACAATGCCTCGCTTTTTTGGCGTCTTACAGCGTTGATTGAATTATTAACCCACTTATCGTATAATATATGTGTGGATTGTAATTTAACGATCATACATACAAGGGGGTATGTTAAATGAAACTAATAATCGCAATAGTTCAGGATGAAGATGCTACAAGGCTGATATCTTCACTCATGGATGATGGCTTTAGCGTCACAAAACTTGCTACCACGGGCGGATTTTTAAAATCCGGCAATACTACTCTGCTTATAGGCGTTGAGGACGATAGAAGACCCACCTGTCTTGGCATAATAGAAAAGGTATGCAAGAGCCGTAAACAGATAGCAACTTCTCCCGTTACACTTGGCGGCGCCAACGGTATGTATGCTCCATACCCTATAGAGGTTACTGTCGGGGGCGCAACAGTATTTGTGCTTGATATTGAAGAATTCCTCAAAATCTAAATTGCTAACATTTGACGATTTTTCCAAATTAAGCACAACGCTTTCCGCTAGCATTTCTTTATTTAAGCAGGGCAACCTGCCGCACACTCTGCTTGTGCTTGGCGATAGCGGCACAGGTAAGTTAAGTTTTGCAAAGTTATTGGCACAGATGCTCTTTTGCACTTCTAAAGGCGATAGACCTTGCCTTAGCTGTACAGCCTGCAATAAAATAAATAGTGGTACACACACAGGGCTTATACTGCTTGGCGCAAATAGAGAAGACAGCACAATAAAAATAGATGATGTAAGAGAGCTAATTTTAGAGCTTTCAAGCTATGGCATTGAAAGCGCTTTGCGTGTTGTTGTAATAGTTGATGCCCACCGCATGACTGTACAGGCGCAAAACGCCCTACTTAAATCCCTTGAGGAACCAAGCAGGGACTGCTATTTTATATTAACCTCGTCAAAAGAAAAAGCGCTGCTGCCTACTGTAATATCAAGGTGTACTGAGTTGCGTTTACCCCTATGGCCTAAAGACAAGCTTGTTTCAGAGCTTATTGAGCAAGGGGTTGAAGCCAACAAGGCGGAAGAAATCGCTTCTCTCAGCGGCGGCTCAATAGGCAAGGCTCTTGTTTACGCAAACGATGATAGTTTCCGTGAGCTACTCACGCTATTTGAAGATAGTTTTCTATCGCTAAATAACGAAAAGTCAGTAGCATATGCTTCAAGCAAACTAAAAGCCTCTAGAGACGATGGCGATATGCTAATAAACTTGCTTGAAATTTACACAACTAACCTGCTTAAAAAAGCGGATAATTCACAAGCGCTTAAGAACATAAATAATATGCTAAGCGCCATAGCCACCGCCCGCAAATGGCAGAAGAGCAATGTATCCTGGCAGGCAACGGTGGATTATTTATTATTTCACACATTGGAGGATTTATCTATATGGCACTAGTAATTGGCGTACGCTTTAATAACGCCGGCAAACTATACTTTTTTGACCCTGGCAATATGTGGGCAAATGTAGGCGATGCTGTAATAGTCGAAACAGCTAGGGGGATAGAATACGCCCAAGTGGTTATGGGCGTAAGCGAAGTACCCGAAGAGCAAATTCAATTCCCCCTAAAGCGCATAATTAGAACCGCAACATATGCAGATGGAATGCGTCAGTACGAGCTGCAGCAAAGACAGGAAGAAGCCTTCCAGATATGCAAGGATAAGATAAATGAGCACGGCCTTGAAATGAAGCTTGTAGCAGTAGAATTTACCTTTGACTGTAAAAAGCTTATAGCCTACTTTACAGCAAACGGCAGGGTAGATTTTAGAGCCTTAGTTAAGGATTTGGCGAGCGTATTTCGTATACGCATTGAACTTAGACAAATTGGCGTAAGGGATGAGGCGAAAATGCTCGGCGGGCTCGGTCCCTGCGGAAGACCTCTTTGCTGCGCTAAATTCCTAGATGATTTTGAGCCAGTATCAATTAAAATGGCTAAGGAGCAGAACCTATCGCTAAACCCCACTAAAATTTCCGGTATATGCGGCAGGCTTATGTGCTGCCTCAAGTACGAGGAAGAACACTACACAAATACCCGCAAAAGGATGCCCTCAATAGGCAGAACCGTGCGTACGCCCGATGGCGAAGGTGTTGTAACTGATATAAATATAATAAAAGAAACCGTAAAGGTACACCTAAACCCTGATAATGATGACAGCGTTGAAACCAGAATTTATAAGCTTGATGACATTATAAAAATCAGAAAAAACGCCGGCGCTTCAGAAGACGCTTCCGAAGAGTAATAATACAATATTAACGCGGCGGCAATATTACCGCCGCTTTTGTTTTTTTAAGATTTATTAGCCTAGAGGCTGTTTTTTTGCTATAAGCGTTGCATATTTTATAGATGAAAATCGTATAGACACATCCTGAAAGCCTGCATCTTTAAGCAGGGTAAAAAGCTCCTGTGCCAAAACCCGAGGCAAATTGCAGTTGTTTTTTCCAATAAGCGGTATTTCGCCATACATAAAAGGAAATAGGGGTATGGATATTATCAATTCCCCATCCTCTTTTATAACTCTATGTAACTCCTGCGCTATTTCTTGTCGACGGTTTTTTGTATAGCCGCTGCAAGTAATGAACACATTATTAAAGCTATTATCTTTCCAAGGCAAATCCCTTGCAGTACCGTATAGACATTCAAATTGAGGAGCTCGTTCGCTTATTTCAGCCATGCTGTTTTCGTCTTCACACAGGCAACATGCCCGTATTCTATACCTATCAGCAAGCGTCATAAGCAAGCCCGCATTTGCGCAGAATATTTCAAGCACAGCATTCCCATCATCCACCTGTGCCCATTTAAGCGCCGCACGCTGAGAGGCGTTTAGCCTAGGCAGTATAATATCCCCGCTTGTTGCGGCTCTTAACCTATCGGCAATAGTCTGCATAGTTGCACCTTCCTCTCTTTGTGACATTATTGTAACACAAAACAAGAAAAATTGCACGCATTTGTTAAATTTTTATTTCTTTAATTAACACACGCTTAATTTGTTGGTTCTATTTTTTGCATATATGGCTTAAAAATTATATAAATACTGGAAAAACACATCAAAAAGACGGCAAATTCTTACCGTCCATACTATTTTTTATAAGTCTATAAATCAATTAAACCAAACCTTAGTACAGAAAAGTATAAACAGCGCCATAGCTGCAGCCACTACCAAAGCAACAAGAAGTCCTGCTTTAAGAGATGCTCGTCTTACTATACGCATTTCATCTTTTGTAAGTTCATCAAAGCCTGTGCTTTCCCCGGGAGAAGCGGCAGGTGGGGCTGACCCTCCCACCCTTCCGTATGACATATATTTATCAAAATCCATAGAAACGATGGTGCGCCCATCGTCTATAAATTCGTCTTTCTTTTTCTTAGCCATATTTATGGCACGCCACCTTATGCCCGTTAATATCAGAAACCTTTGGGGCCTCTTTTGAGCATATATCCATACACTCCGCACAGCGGGTATGGAACTTACAACCCTTTGGCGGGTTTGCAGGAGAAGGTATGCTTCCCTCAAGCACTATTCGGTCCATCTTTACGGTTGGGTCGGGCATTGGCACCGCACTGAAAAGCGCCTTTGTATAGGGATGCAGGGGGTTCGAGAAAATCTCCCTCTTGTCGGCAAATTCTACAAGGGAGCCTAGATACATAACACCAACGGTATCTGAAATATGCTCTACAACGGACAGGTCGTGCGATATAAATAGATATGTTAAACCAAATTCATCTTGCAAGTCGCTAAGCAGGTTTATTATCTGCGCCTGTATGGAAACATCAAGCGCTGATACAGGCTCATCACACACAACAAAGTCCGGACTTAGCGCAATTGCTCTGGCGATACATATACGCTGCCTCTGTCCGCCCGAAAACTCATGCGGATATCTATCCTTATGGTACTCCTGTAGACCGCAAGCGAGCATGATTTTTGTTATATATTCATCGAACCTGTTTTCAGGAACCAATCCATGCTCCCTAACCGCTTCGCCTATTATTTCACCGACAGGCATACGGGGAGAAAGGCTGGAATAGGGGTCTTGAAATATTATCTGTATACGATGGCGTTGGTTCCTCAGCTCCTTTTTATCAAGCTCAAATATTTCTTGATTGCCAAAGTATACTTCTCCGTCCGTCTTGTCGTATAAACGCAATAGCGTTTTACCAACAGTGGTTTTACCGCAGCCTGATTCACCAACCAATCCCATAGTAGTACCACGCTTAATTTGGAAACTAATATCATCAACAGCCTTAACCTGCCCTACCACTCTGCCGAACATACCGGCTCTTATAGGAAAATATTTTTTAAGGTTCTTAACATCTATAAGAACATCGGATTTACTTTTCATTTTTATCCTCCATATACTGATGGCAGTAGACATAGTGCGTCGAGCTTAGCTTAACTTCACCTGGATAAGGACCATCGCATTTATCAAAGCTCTTATTACACCTATCCTTAAAATAGCAATAGTTAGGCATACTTACGGGATTAGGTACGGCGCCGGGTATACTGTAAAGCCTATCAACCTGTTTGTTTACAACAGGTTTGCTTGCCATAAGCCCAATAGTATAGGGATGCTTGGGATGTAGGAATATATCCTCTGCTGTGCCTTTTTCAACTATCCTGCCTGCATACATAACCACAACATAATCCGCCATTTCAGCAATAACACCAAGGTCATGCGTGATAAGCATTATGCTTGAATTTATCTGGTCTTTAAGCCTTCTGAGCAGGTCCAGTATCTGTGCTTGTATGGTAACATCAAGCGCAGTTGTAGGTTCATCGGCGATAATAAGCCTTGGTCTACATGCAAGCGCCATAGCTATCATTATGCGCTGACGCATACCGCCTGATAACTCGTGCGGATACATATTATAAACGCCTTCGGGATTGGCTATGCCAACCATTTCTATCATCTCAATTGAGCGTTTTTTGACCTCCTCATCGGACATATCGGGGTTATGTAGCTGTATTACCTCGTCTATCTGCGCCCCTGCTCTAAATACAGGATTTAGGCTTGTCATAGGCTCTTGGAATATCATGGATACTTCGTTTCCGCGTATATTGCTCATAGCTTCAAGCGGCGCTTTGGCAACATCTATAGCAGTATTGTCTAGGTTTAGGCGTATCGCTCCGCCAACCACCTGCCCTATTGGACGCTGCACCAATTGCATTAGTGATAGACTAGTTACGGATTTACCGCAACCACTCTCCCCTACCACGCCAACGGTTTTACCCTTGGGTACATCAAAGCTTACGCCGTCCACAGCCTTAACAGTACCAATGTCAGTGAAAAAGTAAGTATGAAGGTCATCAAACTCAACCACATTATTGCTATCCCGCATGGTTGTAGTATACTCGGAAATCGGCACATTCTTGCGCTTGCGCTTCTTTTCGATTTGGTTTGTTATCCTGCGGTTTTCACGGGTAATCCTCCGCGATTCTCTTGCAGAGATATAGTTTGTATCTTTTTTATTGTTTTTTGGTTTGTTTGTCATAACTTACCTCTTCATCTTCGGGTCGTAGGCATCGCGCAGACCATCGCCCATGAAGTTAAACCCAAGTACAGTTAGCAGTATTAAGAAACCCGCAGGCATCCATATAAACCAATAGTTATTTACTATATACGGCTGGCTTGCTGCATTTATTATGCTGCCCCAAGAAGCTATAGGAAATTTTACGCCAAGCCCTAGGAATGAAAGAGTTGCCTCAGTCAATATTATGCTACCAAGCGACATTGTACCCTGCACTATAAGCAAAGGCATTACGTTTGGTATAAGGTGCTTTATAATACGCCGTTTTACGCTAAGCCCCGATGCTTCGGCAGCCACCATAAAGTCCTGCTCACGCAGAGCCAGTATCTGCCCACGTACAACCCTTGCTATACCTGTCCAGCCCATTACGCCCATTATAGCCATAAGTAGGAATACCCTAGTATAGGGATCAACCTCCATAGTATCCATAACGGAACCGGTTATTATCATTATTGGCCAATAGGGTATTGAATTAAATAAGTCTATAAAACGCATTAACAGAGTATCTACCCAGCCGCCAAAATAACCCGCAACACCGCCCACTGAAACGCCTATTATCATGGTAATAAACACAACTACAAAGCCTACAAGCAGCGATATTCTTCCGCCATACATAAGCCTTGTAAGCACATCCATACCGTTCATATCGGTACCGAGCAGATGCTTTTCATCGGGCATATGGTACATATCTATAAGGTGAGTTTCCGTCATTCGCTTTACATTATAGGTTTCATGCACAAGGTTTAATGTGTATTCAATTTCTTCACCGTCTTCGTGCACATAGGTAAACTTGTTCTCCCTGTTTAGTACAGTATTCAAAACCGTATTTTTAAATTCAACCGGCAAAAATACATCAGGTGATATAGCGTTTACTATCATTTTTGATACATTAACAAAAGGCTGTTTGGTATCACCATCTAAACGATATATTGTAGAAACGTTTTCGCCTTCTTCAAGAAGATAATTTGCACCATCGAAGCTAAAGCTTTGCTTATCTTCAGCCATAGCCCTTTCAGCTTCAAGCCTAAAACCGTAACTGTTTACAATGCTTGAGTTTTCTGCATTATATGCATCATAAATAAGAGACGAACCTATCGCTACTTCCTGTTCTTTAGAAATAGCTACTTCAAAACCTTCTTTTACAAGGATATATTTTTCGCCCTCAAATTCAAAACTATCTTCCCCTGCCTTATGTGCAGTTTCAAACGCCTCTTTCATTTTGGCGCTCATAGTAAAACCGTCCACATCATTATATAAGTAAAGCATTTTTCTAGCGGTTACATTTGAAAGCACTCTAAGTTCTGTAATTTGAAAAAAATCATCATTTGTTACAGAAAATTTATAATAAGAGTCGTTAGACTTAAATTCTCTCTTGCCTTCGTTGTAGGCAAGTATCATCTTGCCGTATGCAGAAGTTGGAAATTTACATCCATCTTTAACCGTAGTACGGATTTCCTTGTTAAATGTAGCTCCCGCAAAGTCCTTTAGCGTATACTCGGTGCGGTAGAATACTTGGTCCTGCCTGTATGGCATTACAAGCCCTCCTAAAAATGAAAACGCAAACATAAACACCAGAATTATAAATCCTGTAACAGCAAGCCTGTTACGTACAAAACGCTTAAATACCATCATGCCGGGAGATAGCACCTTTATGCGCGATTCATCATCAAGCGTACCTAACCTATCCGGTTCGTGGTTTACATTTCTCCCGTCAAGCAAAGCTTTTATTACGCCCTTTGTTTCGTCTACTTGCGTGGAATTTACCGGGGTAGTTTTATTATTCTTGTCCATATAAATACCTCCTAATTAACACGCACGCGGGGGTCGACAACGGCGTACATTATATCTGCAATTAATAGCGATACCTGTGTTAACGTTATTAAAAACACATTATAAAACATGGTAAAAGGTATATCCCCCTGCGTCATTGCGCCGAAAGAAATATAACCTATGCCAGGTATCTGCCATAGAGTTTCTGTAATCATAGAGCCTGAAAACATGCTTGGGATAAGATAACTCATATACGAAACAAGCGGTATAAGAGTGTTGCGGAATGCATGCTTGTGTATTACAGTTTTTTCAGGCAAGCCCTTAGCACGAGCTGTTCTTATATAATCGGAATTTAACACTTCAAGCATATTTGTGCGTGTAAAACGCATAAGTCCGCCCACATTTAACATAGTAAGAACGAAAACCGGAAGGATTAGATGTTTAGTCATATCAAGAATTTTACCAAAAGTATCGAGCTGCTCATGATACCTTCCTACAATGCCGTATAAATCAAACCAGCCTAGTTTTATACAAAATATGTATTTTAATATGGTCGACAGGAAGAATGACGGCAACGATATTCCAAGTAACGCAAAAAATGTAATGCCGTAATCAGTTTTGCTGTACTGCTTTCTTGCGGCGGTAATACCAAGAGGGATAGCTATAACCGTCTGAAACACAAAGGTTATTATGTTAAGGGCAAAAGAATACCATATTACATCCTTGAATTTCTGCGTAACAGGAACATTGTACGCCCATGAATCACCGAAATTACCCTTTATCGCATCAGACAACCAGCCCATATAACCTGTAAAAATATCCGTATCTAAACGGAACAGTGCATTCAGCTGCTCAAGCCATTCAGCATAGCTTTTGCTACCCGGCAACTGCGCTCTTTGCCTTGCGATGGTTTCTACATACGATGTCGGTAGGGCACGTATTACAGCATATACTATGAATGAACCGAACAATATTATTAGTATTGCAAGGAAAATTCTCTTTAAGACAAACTTAGACACTTTACACTCTCCCTTGAAACAAATAAACCAGAGATAAGCCCCTTTCGGAGCCTATCTTCTGGTTTAAATGCTATAGGTTTATTTTGATGCGTTCATTTCTAGCAGTTCGATATCTCTCATCCAACCCCAGAATGTGGTTATATCAGGCGTAAGTGTATCTATATAGATACGCTCCGTGCTGAATATCTGGCAGTTTTGGCGCTGATATGCGGGTACCTCTACAGCCCAATCAACTATGATATCAAGCGCTTCCTTGTATACAACCTTGCGGTACGCCTGGTCATCGCTCTGACGTGCGCGGATAATATCATCGTCAAGTTTTTCATCCTGTATGTGGTAGTGGTTGCTATCAGAACCGCCTTTGCCGATTATATTTGAGGAGTGATATACCTGATACATGTCAGGGTCTATGGTTGACTGCCATGCAGCTGTCCACATTTCCTGCTTGCCTGAATCAAGTGCGTTCCATAGTTCGTTTGAGTTAGCGGGGTCATTAATCTTAAGTTCAATACCGATTTCACCTAGTGTTTCTTTGGCTCCGGTTAGAACTGCAAAGTTAGGATGGTCGCCCTTGCCATCGCCAGGTACTATTATTTCATAAGACATCTTTGCGCCTTCAGGTGCTGCTGTAAATTTGCCCGCTGCATCGTCAAAGGTGTAGCCTGCAGCCTTAAAGAAACCTACTGCCGCCTGCTTGGCTGCCTCGTATTTTTCTTCTGCGGACATTTCTGAAGTGTAAATATCATTACCATCAACGTCTACCGAGAAGGCCACTTTATAATCGGGGTCTGTCGGCTGGGGTGCTGCCCATGAGGTGTTTGAAATCGGGTAGTTGATTACCGCTGCGGCTTCGCCGTAGTAGCTGTCATACGCAACATCACGGTATACTGCAAGCACTGTTGCAAAGCCCTTGCGCATGTTCTTGGAAGCATCAGAACCGGGTTCGCCGTTTACACACACAGTTTCGGCGTTGATACCGATATAGCCGTAGCCAAGGTTGTCAACCTTTGATGTGGTGATTATATCGCCGGTAATTTCGCCGTTTGAGTTATAGCTCTGCACTGATGCAAAGTTATCTTTGTTGCCGCTCATTTCACCTGCATCGGCAGTGCCACTGGCAAGCGCTGAAACAACTTCGTTTGAAGCAGTTTCTTTGAACTGAATGTGCTTAATCTTGGGTTCGCCCTTGTAGTAATTTTCGTTAGCTTCAAAGTAGACAATACGGTTTTCATATTTAACGAATTTGTATGCGCCTGCACCCATGGGGTTGCTGTTCTTGTCGCCACCGACGATTGTAAGGTCGCCAAAGGGGTGGCCGAATTTGTTGTTTTCGTAGTCATACTGTTCGGCATCGCCGTAGTAATGCAGAGGAGTTACATTTATGCCAAGTATTGAATATACAGCGGGAGCTTCGTAGCCGTTGGTCTTTACTTCTACAGTGTAGTCATCAAGCTTTTTAATGCCGGCTATGTTTGCTACGCCTTCGCCGCCCATTGCTTCGTCCTTAGGACCGTATTCTTTAATGAATGCGTTGTTGGCATCCTTTACTACATCACTGCCATCGGGTGATTCACCAGCTGCAGTATATGCATTAGGATCGTTCTCATATGCTGCGGTTACTTCTGCAAAGTAATCGTCAACAGTGGGATATTCGCCAGCGGTTAAGTTCCATGCTTTTTCTGAAGGAGCGGTGAGTACTTTTTCCGCTGCATCGATAAGCTTGGCTTCTTCGTCTTCTACAGGCTCTTTAGGTGCGACCTTGCCAAAACCCCAAAGCGCCATACCTAAAGCGACTTTAAGCCCTTCGTTTTCTTTAACTTCATCGCCGGTAAAGCCAATATAACTTTCAGCATATTTCAAGTATTTGTTAAATACATAGTTTACGATGTCATTTACATCGCCCTTCCACTGTGCATCAACTGTTGCCCAATAGGCATCTTTAAGTTCTGCAGAGAATGCATCGCCTTCTTTTACTTCATAGTCCCTACCGGCGGCAAAAATCTCTTCAGCCATCTTTAGGTACTTGTCGTAAACAGCGGTGGAAGTCTGCGTTTGGTATTCGTTAAGCCCAATAATGGGATAGGAGTTAAGCGTAGTTGAGCCTACATATGCGGGGTCAAGATACACATAGTATGTGAATATAAGGTCATCTGCGGTGAGTGGTTTTCCGTCTGAAAACTTGATATCATCACGCAGTTTTGCAGTGTAGGTGGTGATGTTCGCATCTTCGTCAAAATCCACCTTAATGTCTGCCGGTCCTTTATAAGTATAATCGGTACCAGCATAGTTTACCACTTCACCCTCTATGGCGTTGTAGATGATACCGCCCATACGGTCTGTTGTCATGATGGATATCTGCGTCATATCAGATACATCACGGTCATAAGCGGTGTCAGCAAAGAAAGGGGAAAATTTCTCGCTGAAGGCGGAATATGCTACTACCAGCGGTGTATCATTTGCTTCGCCGGCCATAACAGGCACCAAGGCTAAAAGCATAGACACTGATAATAGCAATGCTAGAAGTGTTTTTCTGAGTTTCATTTTAGTCCTCCTTAGTTATAGATTTACAAGGTATTACCTTCTAATAATTTTAAATGATTTCAGTCTATTTGTCAATGTAGGTCGATTTTTCTGCCAAAGCCGAACCTTCTTTTATACAAGGGTATTTCTTAGACTTTGATAATAAATATCGTGAAAAAACTATAATGCATACAATAAGTGGGACAAGAAAAAAATCCTGCAATAAACTTTTTCCTAAGAAAAGAAATACAATATGGCATATTAAAAACACTATTGCGCTTATATATAATACGCGCACACTTATATATAATGAAGATACTGTTTTTTCTTTCTGCCTATATGTCATTCTGCTGGGAGTAAAATAAAACTCCGTAGCTTTTATAAGCATTATGAATACAAATAACAGCACTACAACATAGGGTATCAGAACATATAATGTTCTTAACGAATTAGGGTCTATAAATCCCATGAGCATGGTTATTACAAAATTTAAAACTGACATAAAAACATATACTAATTTGAGCTTCTTAAACTCCTTATCATTACAAGGCAGCACATAATATGCGCCGGTATATATCCACTCCGCCTTTCCGGACTTGTTCTCCACTTTTTTATATTCATTTAAACCTTTTTTGTTCATTACAGCCTCTCTTTCACGTACATGATAATTTTAACATCGACAAAGAGCATACGCAAGCCAAGGTTTTTACAATGCGCCCGACAAAAACCTCTTGTTATATTGCAAAAAACAGGTTATACTTTATCTAGGTGATAATATGAGAAAAAAGACTCTTAATTTTGACAGTCGTCAACATATGAACAAAAACACATTTGAGGTGTTCCACTACCGCGATACCAATATGCAAAAGGTGGCGCTGCACCATCATTTATTTTATGAAGTGTATTATTTTCTGGACGGTATTGCAAACTATAATATAGAAGGGCGCATATATAAGCTTAACCCCTACGATATACTTTTCATAAGCCCAAGCAAACTGCATCATCCTGTAATTGATAGCAGCGTTCCATACGAGCGCATGGTGCTATGGATAAACAAGGCATATATAAATAGCCTGTCAGTTCCCGGAGCAGATTTAACCCTATGTTTTGACGCTAAGTTCACCGGTCATAACAACCTAATAAGACCTACTGCCGAACAACAGAAACTTATAAGCAAACGTTTTAGGCAATTAACAGCTGAATCCTACAGCAGCAATTTTGGAAACGAGATAAGCGCAAGTGCAATATTTGCACAGTTTATGGTGGAACTGAACCGCATGTTCATACAGGCAGATTCTGTCCAGCTTCCAAGAAACACAGCATCTGAATTTATTATTAAGGTACTCAACTATATAGATACCAATTTCCCCGATCCGAACCTTACAGTTGAAAATATTGCAGAGAGCTTTTTCGTAAGCAAATATTACCTATCCCACCAGTTTAACCAGATGCTTGGTACCAGCCCCTACCGCTATGTGGTACTTAAAAGGATGCAAAAAGCAAGCCTTATGCTGTCTGTCGGGCAGAGTCCTTCTGAAGTTTACCTCGCCTGCGGCTATAGGGATTATTCAAGCTTCTACCGCGCTTTTAAATCAGAGTATGGTCTAAGCCCTTCAGAATATTCCCAACAATATCGTGTATGAATTAATTTTTATGGGTGCTAGATGTGTGTTATACCAATCTCAACTAAGTATAGCAAATAAACCTTTCAAGTGATATAATATCCATGGGGGTGGATTGTATGAGATATGAAATTACTAAAGCGGAGTATGAAGCAGTTGTTCGTGCAGAGAAGGCGACACAAAACAAGCGAATTGCCCAAAAGCTTCGTGTAATACGGCTGAGATATAAAGGATATACTAATAAAGAGATAGGGGAGATGGTTGATTTACACAAAGATCGAGTAAGTCATATTGTATCTGAATTTAAATCCCAAGATT